>JAESGV010000069.1_pt1 | contig 129836 bp, 122 predicted proteins | sample 9269781 | NCBI WGS metagenome assembly JAESGV01 (sample SAMN15741586, study PRJNA653496) | algae metagenome | isolation source: Tildeniella torsiva UHER 1998/13D and co-occurring heterotrophs from... | place: Slovakia: Slovak Paradise National Park, Hrabusice, Kosice Region | collected 2000-01-01 | reverse complement strand
GGCCGTCCAGCTTCTCGCGCTCGGCCGGGGTCTGGAGCCGTTCCTTCTCCGGGTCGGGCTCGTCCGACTGGAGATAGGGCTGGATGGAGTCGTACTGGGCGTAGAACAGGCTCAGGTCCGTCACCAGATCCTTGACCACCGGCTGGTGCGGCAGGGGGGAGATGGTGATGTTGTGCGAGGCGCACTCGTCCCAGCCCTTGGTGCAGGCCAGGGCGTTGCGCCCGTCGATGTTCATCGAGCAGGAGCCGCAGATGCCTTCGCGGCACGAGCGCCGGAACGACAGGGTCGGGTCGATTGTGTTCTTGATGTGGATCAGGGCGTCCAGCAGCATCGGCCCGTGATCGTCGGACGAGACCTCATAGACGTCCCAGCGCGGGTCGGCGTCGACCTCGGGGTCGTAGCGGTAGACCTTGTAGGTCTTGACGTTCTTGGCGCCGGCCGGGGCCTTGTGGACCTTGCCCTTCGTGGGCTTGGAGCCGCGGGGGAGGGAGAGTTGAACCATCTGCGTTCGACCTCAGTAAACCCGAGCCTTGGGCTCGATGTACGCGATGTCGTCGGACATCGTGTAATTGTGCACGGGGCGGTAGTCGATCTGGACCTGTTCGCCCGGGCGCTTCCACGCCAGGGTGTGTTTCATCCAGTTCGCATCGTCCCGGTCCGGATAGTCCTCGCGGGCGTGGGCGCCGCGCGATTCCGTGCGGTTCAGGGCGCTCTCGATGGTGACGACGGCCTGGGCGATCAGATTGTCGTACTCCAGCGTCTCCATCAGGTCCGTGTTCCAGATCAGGCCGCGGTCCGAGGTCTTGATGTCCGCGCCGGCCGCGTCGATGGCCCGCAGCTTGTCCGTGCCCTGTTGCAGGGTGTCGCCGGTGCGGAACACCGCCGCATCGGCCTGCATCGCCTTCTGCATCGCCAGGCGCAGCTCAGCCGTCGGGGTGGAGCCGTCAGCGTTGCGGAAGCGGTCCAGCCGGGCCAGGTGGGCGTCGGTCTGGGCCTTGGAGGCGGACGGCACGGCCGAGGCCTTGTCAACCACCTCGCCGCAGCGCAGGCCGACGGCGCGGCCGAACACCACCAGGTCGGTCAGGGAGTTGGAGCCCAGGCGGTTGGCGCCGTGCACCGAGACGCAGGCCGCCTCGCCCACGGCCATCAGGCCGGGCACGACGCTGTCGGGGTTTCCATCACGAAGGGTCAGCACCTCGCCGTGATAGTTCGTGGGGATGCCGCCCATATTGTAATGGACCGTCGGCAGGACCGGGATCGGCGCCTTGGTCACGTCCACGCCGGCGAAGATCTTGGCGCTTTCGGAAATGCCCGGCAGGCGCTGATGCAGGATCTTCGGATCCAGGTGGTCCAGGTGCAGGAAGATGTGGTCCTTGTTCGGGCCCACGCCGCGGCCTTCGCGAATCTCGATGGTCATGGAGCGGCTGACCATGTCGCGGGGGGCCAGGTCCTTCACGGTCGGCGCATAGCGCTCCATGAAGCGCTCGCCTTCCGAATTGGTCAGATAACCGCCCTCGCCGCGGGCGCCCTCGGTGATCAGGCAGCCGGCGCCGTAGATGCCGGTCGGGTGGAACTGGACGAACTCCATGTCCTGCAGCGGCAGGCCGGCGCGCAGCACCATGGCGTTGCCGTCGCCGGTGCAGGTGTGGGCGGAGGTGGCCGAGAAATAGGCCCGGCCGTAGCCGCCGGTCGCCAGAACCACCATCTTGGCCCGGAACTGGTGAAGCTGCCCATTGTCCAGCTGAAGCGCCGTAACGCCGGTGCAGGCGCCGTCCTGCATGATCAGGTCCAGCGCGAAATATTCGATGAAGAACTTCACCTCGCGGCGCACCGACTGGCCGTAAAGGGTGTGCAGGATGGCGTGGCCGGTGCGGTCGGCGGCAGCGCAGGTGCGCTGCACCGGGCCCTCGCCGAAGTTGCGGGTCATGCCGCCGAAGGCGCGCTGATAGATCTTGCCTTCCTCGGTCCGCGAGAAGGGCACGCCCCAGTGTTCCAGCTCATAGACGGCCTTGGGCGCGTTCCTGACCAGATATTCGATCGAGTCCTGGTCGCCCAGCCAGTCCGACCCCTTGACGGTGTCGTACATGTGCCACTGCCAGCTGTCCTCGCCCATATTGCCGAGCGAGGCGGAGATGCCGCCCTGGGCGGCGACGGTGTGGGAGCGTGTCGGGAAGACCTTGGTGACGCAGGCGACCTTCAGCCCCTGCTGGGCGGCGCCAAGCGCGGCGCGAAGGCCGGAGCCCCCGGCGCCGACGACGACGACGTCATATTCGTGATCGATCAGTTCGTAAGCGGCCATCTGGGGATCAGGCTCCGAAACCGGCGGGCAGGGGCGCAGAACCCAGCGCCAGCCGCACGATGAAGAAGACGCTGGCGGCCGCCAGCACGAGAAGGACCAGGTTCAGCAGGCCCGTCAGGGCCTTGCGGGCGCCGACCTGGGGCACATAGTCCTCAAGGATGACCTTCCAGGCCAGGCTGAGGTAGCCGAACAGCAGCACAGCCGTGACCGCCATCAGGCCGGCGTTCAGCGGCCTGGCGAACCAGGTCATGACGGCGTCATAAGAGGCGCCCGCCAGGGTGAAGCCGGTCGAGGCGACCCAGACGCCCAGCGGCAGCAGCGCCGTCAGCAGCACCCGCTCGGTCAGCCATTCGCCGCCGCCGTGGCGCTCGGAAATCTTGACCTTGTTCTTGAACTTGGCGGCGCCGCTCACAGCGAGACCCTCCCGGCAGCGAACAGGACGACCCAGAACAGGATCGCCAGGGGAACGGGCGCCCAGACCGCGATGTTCGACAGCGCAGTCGCCGACTTGATGGTCAGGCCGTTGCCCGTGTCGTTGATCGTGTGGCGGGCGCCGTTCAGGATGAAGGAGAACAGGACCACCGTCAGGCCGAAGCCGACGAACAGGCCCAGCGGCGAGCCCGCCAGGGCCAAAGCCGTCTCATAAGTCTCCGGCCCGAAGGCCAGGGCGCCCAGCCAGGCGACGACGAAGACCAGGCCGACGGTGCCGGCGATCAGGGTCGCGCGGAACAGGATCGAGGCGGCCATGGTCACGTGCCAGCGCCAGATTCCCATATGGGGCGAGAGCGGGGTCAGATGGCGGTTGGGCTGGATGACGAAACGACCGGTTCGGTCGCCCGATGCAACCCCCGGGTTCGGCTTGGGCTGAGTCATGCGAATGCTTCTCAAAAGCGAATGAATTCAATCGCCGTGTGCGGTTGCGAAGGCTTTTGTGACCCTAGAGGGACGGTGTCAACGGACCGTTGATCACTTAGCGGATTCTAGCGTCGCTCAGGCCGATGCGTGTCGAAATCGCGATATTCAAGGCATGATCGATCCACGCTCCGCCTGAGATGCAGGTTTTACGCGGCGCCCTGGGTTTTGGATCGCTGCGCGCCGCCAAGCTCGCCAAAGCCGCGCCTGCCCCTATATGGACCCCATGACCGAGACCACGCCCCGCCCCGTCCTTCGGCTGCATCCGGCCCACCGGGATGACATCGGCGACCTGACCACGCGTCGGCCGGTGCCTGGTCCGGACCTGGATCAGGTCGATCCCTTCCTGTTCCTGAACCATCACGGGCCCCAGACCTATCCGCCGAACAACGCCGGCCTGCCGTTCGGCCCGCACCCGCATCGGGGGTTCGAGACCGTCACCTTCATCCTGGACGGCGAACTGGCCCACAACGACTCCGGCGGCGGCGAAAGCATCATCAAGGCGGGCGGGATCCAGTGGATGACCGCCGGCTCGGGCCTGATCCACGCTGAACTTTCGCCAGCCGACTTCAAACGCGACGGCGGACCGATGGAGATCCTGCAGCTGTGGGTGAACCTGCCGTCCCGGCTGAAGATGACCAAGCCCGACTATGTGGGGCTTCAGGCCGCCGACATTCCGACCTTCACCACCGAGGGCGGGGTCACGGTCGAGCCGGTCTCCGGCGAATGGCTGGGCGTCAAGGCGCCGATCCAGTCCCTGATCGACATCCATCTGGCCGTCGTCCGCCTGCCCGCCGGCGCCCGGTTCGAAGTCCCGGTCGCCCCCGGCCGCACTGTCTTCTTCTATGCGATCAAGGGCCAGGTCTCCGTCGCCGGAACCCCCGTGCCCGAATGGAACCTGGCCGGCCTGGGCGACGGCGATAGGGTCGAGGTCACGGCGGAGACAGACGCTGTCGTCCTGCTGGGCCACGCCGAACCGATCAAGGAGCCGGTCTTCAGCCACGGCCCCTTCGTCATGACCACCCGCGAAGAAATCATCCAGGCCATTCAGGACTACCAGTCCGGAAAGTTCGGCCCGCCGCCGCGGGGGTGAGGCGCATGAAACAGGGGCGGTTCACCGAACCGCCCCTTGCCGATCAGTAAGGCCAGTCGGGCGGCAGATACGGGCCCATGCCAGAGCACACAAAGGCAGGTGTCTCATCGTAATAGGGCGTCGGAATATAGGGCTTAAGCACATACACGTTGCCGCCGCCTTCGCCGCACGTATCCCAAGCGTAGCCAAGCACTTCCGTCTTTGCTGCGTCAGCATAGTAGACATAGGAATAGGCTACGAGGCTGGGATCCCAGGATTCCCGAACCAAGGCTTCGGCGGGGCCGAACGCCACCGTGGTCGCCCCGACGGCAGCGATGGCGATTGCGAGGTTTTGAACGCGTTTCATTTCAGTCCTCTCCAGAGGCGCGAAATTGCGCACGCTAAATATGCGTACAGATCAACCTCTAGTTCAATCTGTATATTGCCGCCGAAGCATCCCTTTCGGAGCCGCCACACAGCGCGCGGATGATGCGTTCCCCGACAAAACCCTATATGACGCCGGTTCCTTAGCGACCGCCGAGCCGAAGACACGCCCAAATGCCCAGCCTGAACGAGATCCGCGCCACCTATCTGAACTTCTTCGCGGCCGACGGTCACGAGAAGGTTCACTCGGCGCCGCTGGTGCCGCAGAACGATCCGTCCCTGCTGTTCGTCAACGCCGGCATGGTGCCGTTCAAGGACTATTTCACCGGCGCGTCCAAGCCGCCCTATCCGCGCGCCACCAGTTCGCAGAAATGCGTCCGCGCCGGGGGCAAGCACAATGACCTGGACAATGTCGGCTACACCGCCCGCCACCTGACCTTCTTCGAGATGCTGGGTAACTTCTCCTTCGGCGACTATTTCAAGGAACACGCCATTGACCGGGCGTGGAAACTGGTGACCCAGGACTTCGATCTGGATCCCAAGCGCCTGCTGGTCACCGTCTATATCGATGACGACGAGGCCGCCGCCATCTGGAAGAAGGTCACCGGCTTCTCCGACGACAAGATCATCCGCATCGCCGGCTCGGACAATTTCTGGGCCATGGGCGACTCAGGCCCCTGCGGCCCCTGCACCGAGATCTTCTGGGACCACGGCGATAAGATCGCCGGCGGCCCTCCCGGCTCGCCGGACGAGGACGGCGACCGCTTCGTGGAGATCTGGAACAACGTCTTCATGCAGTTCGAGAAGGAGAACGACCAGATCGTTCGCAACCTTCCCAAGCCCAGCGTCGACACCGGCATGGGTCTGGAGCGGATGACCACCGTGCTCCAGGGCGTGCATTCGGTGTTCGAGACCGACCTGTTCAAGACCCTGATCGCCGCCTCGGAAGAGGCCACCTCGACCAAGGCCGCCGGCGACCAGGCCGCCAGCCACCGGGTCATCGCCGACCACCTGCGCTCCTCCTCCTTCCTGATCGCCGACGGCGTGACCCCGTCGAACGAAGGCCGGGGCTATGTGCTGCGCCGGATCATGCGCCGCGCCATGCGCCACGCCCATCTGCTGGGCGCGGCCGACCCGCTGATGCACCGTCTGGTCCCCACCTTGGTCGATCAGATGGGCGACGCCTATCCTGAACTGGCCCGCGCCCAGGCCTTCATCGAGGACACGCTGAAACAGGAAGAGGTGCGGTTCCGCACCACCCTCGGCCGGGGCATGGCCCTGTTCGACACGGCGGTTCAGGGCTTCAAGCCGGGCGACATGCTGGACGGCCAGACCGCCTTCACCCTGTCCGACACCTACGGCTTCCCGCTGGACCTGACCCAGGACGAGGCGCGTCGTCGCGGCTTTTCGGTCAATGTCGACGGGTTCGAGGCCGCCATGGCCGAACAGCGCCAGCGCTCGCGCGAGAACTGGAAGGGCTCGGGCCAGTCGGCCAACGCCGGCGAATGGCTGGCCGTGCGCGACCGCATGGGGCCGACCGTCTTCACCGGCTATGACTCCATCGACGGCTCGGGCGAAGTCCTGGCCCTCATGAACGGCGGCGCGCCGGTCGAGGCGGCCGAGGCGGGCGAGATCGTCGAGGTCTTGTTCGACACGACCCCCTTCTACGCCGAAAGCGGGGGTCAGACCGGCGACCAGGGCACGCTGGAATGGCCGGGCGGGGAGGCCGAGGTGCTGGACGTCAAGAAGCACGCCGGCGACCTGCACGTCCTGTCGGTCCAGATCACGGCCGGCCGGCTGGAGATGGGCGCTCGCGTCGCCCAACAGGTGGACGCCGACAAGCGTATGACCACCCGCGCCAACCACTCGGCCGCCCACCTGCTGCACACGGCCCTGAAGAATGTGCTGGGCGCGGCCGTGGCCCAGAAGGGCCAGCTGGTCGATTCCGAGCGCGCCCGCTTCGACTTCAGCCACGGCGCCCCCGTGACCGAGGACGAGCTGGCCGCCATCGAGGCCGAGGTCAACGCCGTCATCCGCCAGAACGTCCCGGCGGAGACGAAGCTGATGGCCCCCGCCGACGCCATCGCCGCCGGCGCCATCGCCCTGTTCGGCGAAAAATACGGCGACGAAGTCCGGGTGCTGACGCTGGGCCGGTCGCTGACCAGCGACAATGCTCCCTACTCAGTCGAACTGTGCGGCGGCACCCACGTCGCCCGCACCGGCGACATCGGCCTGTTCAAGATCGTTCAGGAGACCGGCGTCGCCGCCGGCGTCCGCCGTATCGAGGCCCTGACCGGCGAGGCGGCCCGCCTCTATCTGGAAGCCCAGGCCGGCGTGACCCGCAAGCTGGCCCGCGACTTCAAGATCCAGACCCCCGACGTGCTCCCTCGGGTCGAGGCCCTGCAAGGCTCGGTCAAGGCGCTGGAGAAACAGGTCGCCGAGCTGAAGAAGCAGCTGGCCCTGGGCGGCGGCTCGGGTGCGTCCTCCGCGCCGGAAGAGATCGGCGGGATCAAGCTGATGGCCCGCGTCCTGGACGGAGTGGACGGCAAGGGTCTGCGCGGCGTGGCCGAGGACTTCCGCAAACAGGTCGGAACCGGCGTCGTCGCCTTGATCGGCGTCACTGAGGGCAAGGCCGCCGTCACCGTCGCCGTCACCTCTGATTTGACCGACCGCGTCAACGCCGCCGACCTGGCCCGCGCCGCCGTGATCGCCATGGGCGGACAAGGCGCCGGCGGCAAGCCCGACTTCGCCCAAGGCGGCGCTCCCGACGGCTCCAAGGCCGAAGAGGGCCTGGCCGCCGTCCGCGAGGCGCTGAAGGGTTGAGCACACCCCGACCCTCTCCCGCCTGCGGGAGAGGTGTTGCGTCGATCGCGAAGCGATCCAGCGACGGAGAGGGAAGTTCTCAGGAAATGAGACTTCCCCCATCGTCAGCCGTCTTGCTCCGCGCGAGCGATCGCCGCGCCTAGCCCATCGGGTCCGGCGTCAGATCCACCCCCGCCAGTTTCCAGCTCAACGGCCCCCGCCGCTCCATGATCAGCACCAGGGGGTCGTCGGGTCGGTCGTCGCGGGTCAGGGTGACGGCGAACCGGTTGACGCCGCGATAGGCCCAGGATTGGTGAATCCGCTCCTTCGGCGTCGCCGGCGTGTCGGCCGACGGGACCGGTTTCTCGGGCCGGGGCTTGTCGCCCGACCGGACCATGGCGGCTACGCCCTCCGGCGTGACCAGGCCGTCCACGGCGCCCTCGACCAGGGACGGGGCCAGCATCATGCCCAGGGCGGCCAGGGCCCGGTTCTCGCCGGTCCGGTCGCGAATCTCCATCGCCGCCCGGGCGTTCAGCTCGGCCTTCAGACTGGCCCTGAAGGCCGGGAAGTCCACCGTCTGCTCCAGGCCGGCCACATCCCCCATCCGCGCAGCCCGGATCAGCCTTTGGGCCGCCACGAAGGGCGAGATGAAACAGGCGACCAGGGCCAGTCCCAGAACGGCCGCGACCAGACCAATGGCGATCTTCTTCATGGGTGCTCCTTCAGTCGAAACGTCGAGACGGGCGGGATGTTGCGTCTAGGGTTTCGACGAGGGCTCGGCCGGCCTGGGCGCGGCGGGCGCCGCCCCGTCGGGCAGACCGATCTGGACCAGCACCCATTCGAACGGCCCCCGCCGTTCGAAGGTGAAGACGGTGCGCGATCCGCCCTGGTCCTGAACCGCCATCCGCGCCCGGTTCACGCTCCAGAACACCGGCCGAGGCCAGGGCTTGGGTGTGTTCGCCTCCGCCGGGTGCGCAACCGCTCCGGACCACTGGCTGGCGTAGCGCCCCTCGCCCCGCGTCAGGGCCGAGATGGCCGCCGGGGTCAGATAGGCGTCCACGTCTGGCGCGTTCAGCACCGGGTTCCGTTCCATCTGGCGCCTTACCGCCCCGATCGGGTCTTCCAGGAAGGAGGGCGCCGGCGCCTGAACCCCGCCGCTCAGCTGCGGCCGCAACGACTGGCGAACGGCCTGGAAGTCGATCAGCCGGGTCAGGCCCTGGACGTCGCCCGCCTCCGCCGCCGACCGGATGGCGAAAAAGCCCACCGCCGGCGCCGCAAAAAAGGCCGCGACCGCCGTCACGAGCGCCAGAACCACCAGATTGCCGAACAACCGTTTCACGTCGCTTCCCCCACCCTGGGCCCGATCATGCACGGCCCACCGGAGGACGCAACGAAAAGCCCCGCCGGACGGATCCGGCGGGGCTGTCTCTCTCTCTCTCTTGGTGTCCTACCGCGCTTCGCTCTGCTTGAGGACGGCTGTTGTCCTGCCGCGCTTTGCGCGGCTTGAGGATGCTCGCTGTCCTGCCGCGCTGACGGCTTGAGGACGGGCTCAGCCGACGTCCGGCAGGGCGGCCTTCAGGTTTTCGGCGACCTTGTCGAGGAAGCCCTCGGTGGTCAGCCAGCCCTGTTGATCGCCGACCAGCAGGGCCAGGTCCTTGGTCATGTCGCCCGACTCCACGGTCTCGACGACCACCTTCTCCAGGGTGTCGGCGAAGACGCCCAGGGCCTCGTTGCCGTCCAGCTTGGCGCGGTGTTTGAAGCCGCGGGTCCAGGCGAAGATCGAGGCGATCGAGTTGGTCGAGGTGGCCTCGCCCTTCTGGTGCTGGCGATAGTGGCGGGTCACGGTGCCGTGGGCGGCTTCCGTCTCCAGCACCTTGCCGTCCGGCGTCATCAGGACCGAGGTCATCAGACCCAGAGAGCCGAAGCCCTGGGCCACGACGTCCGACTGAACGTCCCCGTCGTAGTTCTTGCACGCCCAGACGAAGCCGCCCGACCATTTGATCGCGGCCGCGACCATGTCGTCGATCAGGCGGTGCTCATAGGTCAGGCCGCGCTTCTTGAACTCCTCGGCGTATTCGGCGTCGAACACCTCCTGGAAAATGTCCTTGAAGCGGCCGTCATAGGCTTTCAGGATCGTGTTCTTGGTCGACAGATAGACCGGATAGTTGCGCGCCAGGCCGTAGGCGAAGGAGGCGTGGGCGAAGTCGCGGATCGAGTCGTCCAAGTTGTACATGCCCATGGCGACGCCGGCGCCCGGCGACTTGAACACCTCATGCTCGATCACCTGGCCGTCGTCGCCGACGAACTTGATCGACAGGGTGCCGGCGCCCGGCATCAGGAAGTCGGTGGCCTTGTACTGGTCGCCGAAGGCGTGACGGCCGACGACGATCGGCTGGGTCCAGCCCGGCACTAGGCGCGGCACGTTCGAGCAGATGATCGGCTCGCGGAAGACCACGCCGCCCAGGATGTTGCGGATGGTGCCGTTCGGCGACTTCCACATCTTCTTCAGGCCGAACTCCTTCACCCGGGCCTCGTCCGGGGTGATGGTGGCGCACTTCACGCCGACGCCGTGCTTCTGGATGGCGTGGGCCGCGTCGATCGTCACCTGATCGTCGGTGGCGTCGCGGTTCTCCATGCCCAGGTCGTAATAGTCCAGCTCGAGATCCAGGAACGGGAAGACCAGCTTGTCCTTGATCATCTGCCAGATGATGCGGGTCATTTCGTCGCCGTCGATGTCGACGATGGGGTTTTCGACCTTGATCTTGGCCATGCGTGCGGTCCGCCTGTGACTGTGGGGAAGGGAATGTCGTGGCGGCGGTATAGCGAGGCCAAGCGCCCGCGCAAACCCCGCCGCCCATCGTCGGCGCGCGGAATAACGCAGATCCCGCCTGAACCCTTTGGCGCGCCCGGGCTTCTCTTTGGCTCAGCAACAGACACGGACGTCAGGATGACGGAGGAAGAGCGCCGACTGGTGGATCAGTGGATCATCACCTTCTGCGAGGCGCCGCCGGTGGTCGATGCGGAACTGATGCGCAGGCTGATCGCTGAGCAGGAAACGATGCAGCAGGAAGCGAAACCATGTCGGACAAGACATTCAAGGCCGGCGACAAGGTGAAATGGGACCACAGCCAGGGCGTGACGACCGGCAAGGTGGTCAAGAAGGTGACCTCCGAAACCAGGATCAAGGGCCACAAGGTTGCGGCCTCCGAGGACAATCCGGAGTATATCGTCGAAAGCGCCAAGACCGGCGCACGCGCGGCGCACAGGCCGTCGGAGTTGAAGAAGGCATGAAGCTGAACGCACTGTCGCGCGGCGTCCCCCTGTCCGCGGTTGTTCTGGCTGCGCTCGCCATTGCCGGATGCGGCGATAAGGATGCGGCCGAGACCCCTGCTGCGCCTAAGGCCGCCAGTACGGCGGCGCCCGCCGTCGCCGCGCCGGTGCTGCAAATTCGCCCCGAGACCAAGACCTTCCGCGACTGGCGCGCCACCTGCGGCAATGACGGAACCTGCTGGGCCTTCGGCTTCGCGCCCGAGTTCGCCGCCGGCTGGGTCCGTATCGCCCTGGCGCCCGGACCGGACGCCCAGCCGCAAATCCTGTTTGGCTACTGGCCCGACGGCGACGCCAAGGGCGCCAACCCCCTCGGCTTGACCATCGACGGCCGCGCTTATCCGGCCGCGCTCAGCGAGGCGAGCAACGCCGACGCGCCCATCGGCGAAATCCGCACTGGGGTCCGCGGCGCCCTTGACGCCCTTGCCCAGGGAAAGGTCATGACCATTCGCGGGGCTTCCACCCAGGAAGTCTCGCTGCACGGCGCCGCAGCCGCCCTGTTGTGGATCGACGAGAAACAGGGCCGTCTGGACACGCCCACCGCCCTGATCCGACGCGGCTCCCGTCCGGCCGCCCTCGTTCCGGTCGCGCCGCCGCTGCCGACCGTCACCCCCGCTCCGGCCGTGGACCAGTCGGGGTTCGGTGATCAGAACCAGCGCGTGCCCGCCGCGCTGCGCGCCCGCACCGAGGTCGGAAACTGCCTGAAAGCGTCCGCCATGCCCGCCGTCAGCGACATGGTCATGTCCGCCCGACTTGACGCGCGGACCGAGCTGTGGGGCGTGCCCTGCGGCGCAGGCGCCTATAACGTAACTCACAACTGGTATCTGACGGGGCCGGGCGGCCGCGATCCTCGTCCTGCGATCCTCGCCGGAACGGAAGGCCCAGGCTCCGATCCGGTCATGCCCGACAATGCGACCGTCAACGGCGCCTATGATCCGAAGACCCGCACCCTGTCGGCCTTCGCCAAGGGGCGCGGCATCGGCGACTGCGGCGCGGCCCAGACCTGGGCCTGGACCGGGCAGGGCTTCACACTGACGCAGGAAAGCGTCATGGGCGAATGCGCCGGCGTGCCATCCGATCTGTGGCCCGTCGCCTGGCGCACGCGGTGAACGACCCGGAGGTTCTGATCATCGGCGCCGGTCCGGCCGGCCTGACGGCGGCGACCTATCTGGGCCGGTTTCGTCGGCGCACCCTGGTGGCGGACGGCGGCGCGCCTCGCGCCAGCTGGATTCCGCTCAGCCACAATATGCCGGGCTTTCCGGCGGGCGTCACTGGCGCGGGTATTCTGAAGCGGATGCGCGAACAGGCTGAAGAATACGGCGCCGTCATCACGCCGGGTCTTATCGATCGCCTGACCCACGACGGCGAGCGTTTCATCGCAGAGAGGGATGGCCGATCTGTTCGCGCCCGCGCCGTTCTTCTGGCGACGGGAGTCGTCGATCATCATCCTGACTTGCCGGGCGTCGAAGCGGCGGTGCGCAGGGCGCTGGTCCGCATCTGTCCGATCTGCGACGGCTATGAGGCCGTCGGCAAGGCCGTCGCGATCATCGGCCAAAGCGACAAGGGCGCCCGTGAAGCCGCCTTCATGCGCACCTATTCCGATCGGGTGACACTGATCCACATCGGGCCGCCTCACGCGCTCAGCCGTCCTGACGAGCTGGAACGGCTCGGCGTCGAACTGATCCTGGCGCCGTTGGACTCGATCGACATCGAAAACGACCGGGTGACGGCCCTGAGCTATGGCGGCCAGAGCCGCGCCTTCGACCTCGTCTACTCCGCCTTGGGCGCGTCGCCCAACGCCGATCTGGCGAGGGGGCTCGGCGCCCGGCTGGCCGCCGACGGCCGGCTGGAAGTCGATCTGCATCAGGCCGCCAGCGTGCCCGGCCTCTACGCCGCCGGCGACGTGGTGCGCGGCCTCAACCAGATCGCCGTGGCCACGGCGGAGGCGGCCGTCGCCGCCACCGACATCCACAACCGCCTGCGTCGGCTCGACGGACAGACCGTCTCCGACGGTTAGGGCCCAACACTAGGCTTGGGTGGCGATCCAGCCGTCCACGATCCGCTCCAGCACCGACAGGGGCACGCCCCCGGCGGCCAAGGCCGTGTCGTGGAAGCCCTTCAGGTCGAACTTGGCGCCGAGGCTGGTCCTGGCCTTTTCGCGCAACCGCACCCATTCGTTATGGCCGACCTTGTAGGCGCAGGCCTGGCCCGGCCAGCCGCAATAGCGCTCGACCTCGGACACGGCGGCCCCTTCCTGATCGCCGTAGGACTCCATCATGTACTGGATGCCCTGTTCGCGGCTCCAGCCCTTGGAATGGATGCCGGTGTCCACCACCAGACGGGCGGAGCGGAACATCAGCGACTGGATATAGCCGATCTGGCCCACCGGATCGTTCTCATAGGCGCCCAGTTCGTCGGCCAGCTGTTCGGCGTACAGACCCCAGCCTTCCACATAGCTGGAGAAGCCCAGCAGGTTCATATATTTGGGCGCCGCCTCGCTCTCCTGCTGCAGACTGATCTGCAGATGGTGGCCCGGCGCGGCCTCGTGATAGGTAAGGGTCGGCAGGGTCCAGGACGGCCATTCCGCCGTGTCCTTCAGATTGATCCAGTAGATGCCCGGCCGCGACCCATCCAGACTCGGCGAGTTGTAGTAGCCCATGGGCGCGCCAGCCTCGACCGCAGGCGGGACGCGCTTGATCTGGACCGAAGCCTTGGGCAGGCGGCCGAAGGCGCCGGGCAGACGGGCCTGCATGTCGGCCATCTGGGCGTTCAGCTTCTCGATCAGCTCGGCCTTTCCGGCGTCGGTGTTCGGATAGACGTATTTCGGGTCCTGGCCGAGCGCGCGGATCCGTTCCGCCACGGCGCCCTGGGTCAGCCCCTGGGCCTTCAGCAGGGTGTCCGCGCGGGCGGTCAGCTCGGCCATCTGGGCGCGGCCGGTGCGATGAATCTCGTCCGCCGTCAGCCGGGTGGTGGTGATGAAGCGCAGGCTGTTGGCGTAATACTGCTGGCCCTGCGGCAGGCGGCGGACCGAGGCCTCGTGCCCGGCGCGCGGCAGGGCGGCCTTCAGCAGGGCGTTCTGGGCCGACAGGGCGGGATAGACCTTTTGGGTCAGCAGGGCCTCGACCTGGGCGCCCCAGTCCCCCGACAGGCCCTTGGCCCGCGTGCGGTCCACGACCGAGGCGACCATGGGCGAGGCGGCGGCGGCGGTGGCCAGAATCCCGTCCTGCTGGGCGATGGCCTTGGCCAGGATGAAGTCCGGCGGGATCACGCCCAGGGCGTAGTCCTCGCGCAGACGTTCGGTCTCGGCGGTCAGGACGTCGGCGAAGGCGGCGACGCGGGCCACATAGGCGTCGGCGTCCTCGGCCGTCTGGATCGTATGCTGGTTGGCCAGGAAGTCCGGCGTCGACTGATAGGCCCCGCCCTGCTGGCTGACGCGGTAGGGGTTGGGCCATCCGCCCTGGCCGTAGGGGATGGCGAAGGTGGCGATCACCCCGTCCAGATTGTCGGCGATGGTGTCGTAAGAGATGCCGTCCTGGGCGTCCATGGACGACCGATCCAGAGCGCCGAGCGCGGTCCGCTGGGCTCTGGTGAAGGCGCGGAACTTCTCCTCGTTCTCGGCAGTCGGAACGGTCAACTGCGACTTGGCGGCCGCGCGCGCGCCGGCGTCCAGGCCGAAGGCGGTCACGGTTTCGGGACTGAGGTCCAGGGTCTTTTCGAACGCCTGGTCCATGAAGGCGGCCAGGGCGGCCTTGGACTGGGCGGCGTCGCCGGCCGGGGCGTTCAGCGCAAACGCCTGGCCGTGGGCGGCGGCGAGACCCGCGCCCGCAGCGGCGGACAGAAGAAGGCGGCGACGGTCGATCATGGAAGGCCCCAGCGAGTATGTCTGACCCCAATGGAGCGCCGGTCGTCTCGACCCGCAAGTGAAATCGCGGACAGGCGCAGACCACCTTCCCCCGCTTGCGGGGGAAGTGTCAGCTCGTAGAGAGCAGCGAGACGGCTGACGATGGGGGAAGTTCCGCCTCTTAAAGAAAGAAGACTTCCCCCTCCGACCCTGGTTCGCTTCGCGAACGCCGGGCCTCCTCCCCCGCAAGCGGGAGAGGGTCTTGAAAGTCACCCCGCCGCCTTCACCGCCGCCGAAACCTCCGACACCACCCGTTTGACCAGGGCCGCATCGTCGCCTTCCGCCATGACCCGGATCAGCTTCTCCGTGCCCGAGGGCCGCACCAGCAGCCGCCCCGAGCCGTTCAGCGCCGCCTCGGCCTCGGCGATGGCCGCCTTGACCTTTTCGTTCTCAAGCGGTTTCGCGGCGGTGAAGCGGACATTCTCCAGCTTCTGCGGCACCGGGTCGAACTGGCGGGCCAGTTCGCTCATCGGCTTGCCGGACTCGACCAGGACCGCCAGCACCTGCAGCGCCGCCATCAGGCCGTCGCCGGTGGTGGCGTGGTCGTGCAGGATGATGTGCCCCGACTGTTCGCCGCCGATGTTGAAACCACCCTCGCGCATCCGCTCCATCACATAGCGGTCGCCGACCTTGGTCCGCTCCAGCGTCAGGCCTTGCGACTTCAGTTTGCGCTCCAGCCCCAGGTTCGACATGACGGTGGCGACCACCCCGCCGCCCGCCAGCCGGCCGCGCCGGGCCCAGTCCAGGCCGACCAGGGCCATGATCTGGTCGCCGTCCACCACCTGGCCCTTCTCGTCGCAGATGATGACCCGGTCGGCGTCCCCGTCCAGGGCGATGCCGATGTCGGCGCGGTAGCGTTTGACCGCCTCGACCAGGGTTTGCGGGTGGGTGGAGCCGCATTCGGCGTTGATATTGGTCCCGTTCGGGGCCACCCCCACGGGGAAGACCTCGGCCCCCAGTTCGAACAGGGTGGTGGGCGCGACCTTGTAGCCGGCGCCGTTGGCGCAATCGACGGCGATCCGCAGCCCCTGCAGGCTCAGCCGCTTGGGGAAGGCCTGTTTGGCGATCTCGATGTAACGGGCCTGGGCGTCGTCGATCCGCTTGACCCGACCCAGCTTGTTCGACGGCGCCAGCCCCTGGTCCAGACCGTCGTCCATCAGGGCTTCGATCTTCAGCTCGATCTCGTCCGACAGCTTGTAGCCGTCCGGCCCGAACAGCTTGATCCCGTTATCGGCATAGTCATTGTGCGAGGCTGAGATCATCACCCCCAGGTCGGCGCGCATCGACCGGGTCAGCATGGCCACCCCCGGCGTCGGCACCGGGCCGAAGGTGCGCACGTCCATGCCCACTGAGGCGAAACCGGCGACCAGGGCCGGCTCGATCGTATAACCCGACAGGCGCGTGTCCTTGCCGATCACCACCAGATGGCGACGGTCGTCGCCGGTGCGGAACAGTTTCCCGGCGGCCAGCCCCACGCGCAGCGCGACCTCGGCCGTCATCGGATAGGTGTTGGCGCGCCCGCGAATGCCGTCGGTGCCGAAATATTTCCTGTCGCCCAAGGCGTCGTCCTTCGTTTCGGGTAACGTTCCGAAACCCCATTTTTGATGCAGTCCGCCTTAAGATTGCCTAGACGGCCGGTGGGGCTCGATGCGTGGCTTAGCCCCGGATCGCCGCCAGTGCAAAGCGGCGCCCTTCTGTTTCCTTCCTCTTCGGAGTTCCCAGCGCATGTGCGGCATCATCGGCGTCACCGGCAATGGACCCGTCGTTCCCCGGCTGATCGACAGCCTGAAACGGCTGGAATACCGAGGCTATGACTCCGCCGGAGTCGCCGCCGTTGTGGACGGCGCGGTCGAGCGCCGGCGCGCCCAGGGCAAGATCCGCAATCTGGAAGCCGTCCTGGCCGAAGCGCCGCTGAAGGCCACGGTCGGCATCGGCCACACCCGCTGGGCCACCCACGGCGCGCCCACCACCGCCAACGCCCACCCGCACAAGGCCGGCCGCGTCACCCTGGTCCACAACGGCATCATCGAGAACTTCGCCGAGCTGAAGGCGGAACTGGCCGCAGAGGGCCATGTCTTCGAAAGCCAGACCGACACCGAGGTCATCGCCCACCTGCTGGACGCCGAGCTCAACACTGGTCGTAGCCCCCTGGAGGCGTTCAAGATCACTCTGGACCGTCTGACCGGCGCCTACGCCCTCGCGGTGCTGATCGACGGCGAGGACGATCTGATCCTGGGCGCCCGCCGCGGCAGCCCCCTGGTCGTCGGCTGGGGCGAGGATGAAATGTATCTGGGCTCTGACGCCCTGGCCGTGGGGCCCTTCACCCAGAAGATCTCCTACCTGGAAGAGGGCGACTATGTCGCCGTCACCCGAACCGGCGCCCAGATGTTCGACGTCGCCGGCAAGCCGGTCGAACGCGCCGTCGTCCAGGTCTCGGCCTCCTCGGCCATGGTCGAGAAGGGCGAATACCGCCACTTCATGGAGAAGGAAATCCATGAACAGCCCGACAGCGTCCAGCACACCCTGTCGGAATACCTCGATCTGGTGACCGGAAAGGCCAAGACGAACGCCATCGACTTCGCCGCCGTCGAGCGGATTCAGATCGTGGCCTGCGGCACCGCCTTCTACGCCGGCCAGATCGGTCGCTATGCCTTTGAAAGGCTGGCGGGCCTGCCCTGCGACGTCGAGATCGCCTCCGAGTTCCGCTACCGCTCGCCGGCGGTGTCGCCCAAGACCTTGGCCGTCGCCGTCAGCCAGTCGGGGGAGACCGCCGACACCCTGGCCAGCCTGACCTGGTGCAAGGCCCAGGGACTGAAGACGGCCGCGGTGGTCAACGTCCACTCCTCCTCCATGGCGCGTGAGGCCGAGGTGCTGTGGCCCACCCATGCCGGGCCGGAGATCGGCGTCGCCTCGACCAAGGCCTTCACCGCCCAGGTCGCGGCCCTGCTGGCCCTGGCCGTCGCGGCCGGCGTGGCGCGTGGTCGGATCGACGCGGCCCAGGAGGCGGAACTGGTCAAGGCCCTGTTCGAAAGCCCTCGCCTGATCGCCGAAGCCCTGCGCATGGACGCCAGCATCCGCTCCGTGGTCCAGGATCTGGCCAAGGCCGACGACATCCTGTTCCTGGGCCGGGGCGCCATGTTCCCCCTGGCCATGGAGGGCGCTCTGAAGCTGAAGGAGATCAGCTATATCCACGCTGAGGGTTACGCCGCCGGCGAGCTGAAGCACGGCCCGATCGCCCTGATCGACGAGGAAACCCCGACCATCGCCCTGGCCCCCCTGGACGATGTGTTCGAAAAGACCGCCTCAAACCTGCAGGAAGTCGCCGCGCGCGGCGGCCCCGTAATCATGATCGCCCCGGAAAACGCCCCCGACCCGCACGGCGCCGGCATTCGCCGTATCCACGCCCCGGACTGCCACCCCCTGATCGCGCCCTTGGTTTACGCCGTGCCGATGCAGCTTCTGGCCTACTACACGGCCGTTCAGAAAGGCACGGACGTCGATCAGCCCCGCAATCTGGCCAAGTCCGTCACGGTGGAGTGACGCGCGGGTGATCAAAAAGCATACTTAGAATTAAACTATAGGTCGCGATTCAGCCTGAAATATCGTCAAGGGCTCGGCGGCAATCGGGATTGCATCCTTATTGATGAGTGCCCATCCGGCAAATTTATTGCATGGGCAGCTCGTTAAATTTCGCGGCTCAGGGCTAGTTTTCTATTTGATCGACAGCGGCGTTAGCTCGCCACGCAAAGTGTGACCGAGGTAAGCGCTGCCTCCTTTACCACGAAACAAGGCGCTCTGTGAAACGTCCTCAGCTCGCCAGTAATGAACGACCAAGCTATTACGGGTTCGGGCGAAGTCTTTGATCGGCGATCCGCCGTGGATTAGTTGACCGTGCCAGATTAGAACATCTCCCGGCTGCCCCTTGTAAAGCGTAACTTCGAGATTTCGCTTTTCGATTTCTCCTCGAATGTAATCGTGGCAGGCTGCCATCTCTGCTTCGATCGCGTTCAGTCGTCCATCCGAAAAACGGTATGGTGGAATTTGATGGCTTCCCGGGTAGAAGAAGATCGGGCCATTTTGGTCGTCAACTGGATCTAAGGTGATGCTTGCCGCCACCATGCCTTCGTCTTTCGGAGGGGGCATGTACCAGCTGTCTATGTGTGCATCCTGTTGGCTGCCCCGTTCGAAATTGAGAGAGTTGCATATCATGGGTTCGCCATTGAGCAGCTCAGCTAGGACAGGCTTAAGTCTCCTTGACAGCGCAACATTGCGGATTTGTTCGCTGTAAAGGAATAGATTGTTCAGCTTGTAGGCTTCGGATCTCACTGACGGCGGGGCCTCATTCATCGAAAAGCAGCGACCCGCGTGCGGTCCAGTGATGACATCTACTTGGTGTGGGTTGCCCATGGGGTTCGCCCACTGCCAATCAACAGCCTTTCTTACGGCCGCCATCTCCGTCGGGCTTATGGCCTTCTTGAGATGCAGATAACCCTGATCTTTCCATATTTTCTGCTGTGCTGCAGAAAGCGATCGAAACGCGTTGAACATTGAGTGGCTCCCGAGAAGGCATATTAACGAGCGCGGGATTTCCGTTCAACCGTATCTGCAGCAGTTGTCTCATGCCGCAAGGCATCTAAAAGGGATGAGCAATGACAGGGACCCGTAGACAGGTGTTGAGTTACAAAATCGCTGGCGGGTGGGCCAAGGCACTGGAGAGGCTCAGGAAGTCCAACAATACCGTTCATCGTGACGAGGGGGTGGCTGCTTTGAGGGCGGGGCGTCCTCTGGAAGCTATAGATGCGCTTCGCAGGCATCTCGCTGTGCGCCCTCATGATGGTCACAGTTGGGTGCGCTTGGGAAATGCGCTGAAGGACACCGGCCGCTACGACGAGGCGGAGGCAGCCTATGAAAGAGGCTGCAAGCTCAAGCCGCGCTCGTCCAATGCTTGGCTGAGGCGCGCTTATCTCGCAAAATTTTCCGGCCACAATGAACGAGCTGCGGCTTTCTTCCGTCGGAGCTTCGAGCTTGACGGCAATTCGGAAGCTGGGCGGGAGCTTCTTAGAATGGGTGAGCACGGCGCGTCAGTCCGAGATGCGCCGGATATCGTCGGGTGCATCGACGGTCTCGTCGCGAATTCGATTTTCGGCTGGTGTGTGGACCCCGATGGGCCCGAAGGTCCGGCCGAGTTGGAATTTCTCCAAAACGGCTTGGTTGTCGGGGAGGGCAGGACATCGTTGCCGCGGCCAGACGTGGTGGCCGCCGGCTTTAGCAACACTCATGCTGGGTTTAGGATCGCGCTCAGCTCTGACTACCGAGCGGAGGCCGGCGCGGTGGTGGCTAGGTTGGCGCGCAGCAAACGGACCTTGGTAAACTCGCCGTACCAGCCTTCTGCAGACGATCATGTAGCCATATGGCTCAAGCGGTGGGACGGCTTGGCCAGCCATGAGCTAGAAGAGCTTTGCGATTCAATGGATCGTGAAACAGCTGGAAGTTTATTGTCCATTGTAATGCCCGTCTACAATACGCCCGTTGATTGGCTCAGACGGGCAATAAACAGCGTAATTTCACAGTTCTGTAGCAGGTGGGAGCTGCTGTGTGTAGATGATGCCTCCACAGAACCTCTGGTGCAACAAGTGTTGACTGAGTTTTCTGCTGTCGATTCCAGGATTAAGGTGATAAGAAGAGAGAAGAATGGCGGTGTGTCTGCGGCTGTGAATGATGGCATTCGACATGCGCGAGGAAAATATGTCGCCTTTCTCGACCATGATGATGCCCTAGAGCCGGAGGCTGTGTATAGGGTTCTGAAAGAATCACTGTCAGGTCACGATATTATATATACTGACGAAGTCATATGTGGTGAGGACATAGATGTTATATCTCAAGTTGTAGCTCGCCCCAGTTTTTCCTACGATTATTACATATCGCATCCATATTTTGTTCACTTTGTTTCTGTAAAAAGATCATTAGCTAAGAAGGTGGGCGGGTATGATCTAAAAATGAACATCTCTATGGACGTTGATTTTGTCCTGCGCATCTTGGAAAATTCGAAATCCGTGTCGCACATTCCTGTTCCGCTTTATCGGTGGAGGACGCACGATGGCAGTGCTGGTCATGAGAAAATCGACGCCGTAATGGACGCAACGCGACGTTCTTTAGAGCGACATCATGCCCGAACAAATAGTAGGGCTGAAGTGTCGAATGGACTAACGTTCAATACATTCCGCCATGATTTTCCTTCTTGCGCCAAATCTCTGATCATAATTCCGACAAAGAATCGCGTTGACCTGCTGAAGCCCTGCGTAGATTCTTTGTTGCTAACGACAGAATCTGACGTATTGATCGTCGATCATGATTCGAACGATCAGTCGACTTTGGATTACATGTCTCAACTTCCGAATCGTGTAAAAGTAATAAGGTATTCCGGACCGTTCAATTTTTCTGCAATGAATAACAGGGCAGTCGAAGAGGCGGGGAGTGGTTATGATCTCTACTTGTTTGCCAATAATGACGTCGAAGCGATCGAAGCTGGTTGGATTGAGCACATGCAGGGGCTTTGCCTTCGTGAGGATGTTGGGGCTGTAGGAGCGCTTCTCCTCTATTCTGATGGATCCGTTCAGCACGGCGGCGTTGTGCTGAATGTGGGTGGGCCTGCAGAGCACGTGTACAAGAATGCGCCCTCGAACCTTGGTGAGGGAAGGAACCCAGGGTATATAAGCGGCTTGGTTTCCGTGCGTGATTTTTCGGCTGTTACCGGTGCCTGTATGATGGTGCGCGCCGACATATTTAAGACGGTGGGCGGTTTTGATCCTCTCCTCGCAGTTGGATTTAATGACATAGATTTATGTCTGAGGATAAGAGAGGCGGGGTATAAGGTTCTCTTTGATGGTCATGCCGTGCTATACCATCATGAGTCTGCAACACGTATGACATCCAAGCAGCTGAGTCATCCTAAAGACACCAGCTTAATGAGCGCGAGGTGGTCAGATCTAATGGGTAGGCATGATCCGTACTTTAGTCCGCTGTTTAGTGACGAGGCTCCAGCACTCCACGAAGTCAGGAAGACTATAGACCCGTTTCGCCCTGCGCATGTGAGCTACCTGCGTAGGAAGCCCTCGGTCAGGCGGGGCAGCAGCAAGATTCCGCCCTCTATAGTAGTGAATTGAGTGCTATGCGGGTCACACCGGTTCTCGCTGCAGACGCAGATAGGCGGGATCGAATTCCGCGATCGCGGCCAGACGCGGCCAATCCAGGATTTCGACTTGGCCGCCGGTCCAGTTGACCAGGCCCTGGGCGCGCAACTCGGCGACCAGACGATTGATATGGACCGTCGACAGGCCCAGCATATCGCCTAGTACGGATTGCGTCAGTGGAAGCCTGAAGCTTCGGTCTTCCGCCTGTCCCACGACCTCAAGGCGCAAATAGAGTTCGCACAACAGATGGGCCAGGCCGCCGAGGCCGCTGCGGCGGCCGATGACGGCCAGCCACTGCCGGTGGATCGCCGCGTCGATCAAGGTGTCCAGCCACAGCAGTCGGGCCAGATGCGGGTGATTTTCCGTAAGGGCGATAAGTTCCGCGTGCGGCGCCTGGGCGATGACGCAGTCCGTCAGGGCCTGCACGCCGTGATCCATCTGCTTCATCAGCAGGCTGTGCAGATCGACGAAGTCGCCATCGACATTGATCTCGGTGATCTGCCGGCCGCCGTCGGCGAGGGACACATGGCGCGCTGCGAAGCCGCTGATCAGAAGGGTGCTGTGGGTCGGATGGCCGTGGCGCTGGACGAAGTCCGCCCCGCTGCGGACCTCCCTCGGCGGACCGAGCACCTTGTCCAGGGCGGCGATCTCCTCGGGCGACAGCCGGTCGCGAAGCGCCAGCTTATCGACCAGGGTTCTTATGGTCGGATCGGTTGGGACGGCGTTCATTCGTCGGCGTCCGCCAAGGCCCAACCCTGGGGGGCCTCTTGGGACGCCTTGGCCGTAACGCTGACCACCGTCACGCCCTCTGCATCGGTGACGATGACGCTGAAGACGCCCGTGTCCCAAAATCCGGCGCTGCGATAGCGCAGAATTTCCCCCAGGACCGTGACCGCCTCCTCTCGTGCGGCGTCGACGTTCGGCAGGTCCTCGCCCTGGTCGTCGCGAATGCGGTCCCCATTCTGGGTATGAAAGAAATAGCGCGGCAACCCCACCTCCAGCAGCAGACCTGCAAGAAGCGACGACCGGCCGGATTGGTTCAGCCTTTTCAGATTTCCTGATTAAAGGCGCCGATCTCGGAATAGGCGGCCAGGCGCGGCTTGATCTCCTTGCGGAACAGGTCGCGCATGTCGTCTTCTGAGCGCATGCTCTCGACCACCACGACCAGCTCCGGCTTGTTGGACGAGGCGCGGACCAGGACCCAGGAGCCGTCCTCCAGGTGCACCCGCACCCCGTTGACGGTGATGGCCTCGACGATCTTGCGCCCCAGGATCTCGCCGCCCGCTGCGGCCAGATCGGCGTATTCCTTCACGATCCGCTCCAGCACCCCGTACTTCAGCTCGTCGTCGCAATGGGGCGACATGGTCAGGCTGGTCCAGGCGTCGGGCAGGGCGGCCTTCAGCTCGCTGAGCTTCTTGCCGGGATTGCGGTCCAGCATGGCCAGGACTGCGCCTGCCGCCACCAGGCCGTCGTCATAGCCGTAGCCCAGGTCGCCGGCCATGAAGAAGTGGCCCGACTTCTCGAACCCGGCCAGGGCGCCCAGTTCGGCCGTCTTGCGCTTGATGTAGGAATGGCCGGTCTTCCAATAGACCACCTCGGCGCGGTTGGCCTTGAGGATCTCGTCGGTCTTGTAGAGGCCGGTCGACTTCACATCGACGACGAAGGTGCTGTTCGGGTGGACCTTGGACAGGTCGCGCGCCAGCATCAGGCCGATCTTGTCGGCGAAGATCTCCTCGCCCGTGTCATCGACCACGCCGCAGCGATCCCCGTCGCCGTCGAAGCCCAGGGCCAGGTCGGCGCCGGTCTCCTTCACCCGCTCAGCCATCTGCACCAGCATGGCGTGGTCTTCCGGGTTCGGATTGTATTTGGGGAAGGTGTAGTCGAGGTCTGTGTCCATCTCGATCACCTCGACGCCCATCCGGCGCAGGGCGTCGGGCGCGAAGGCGCCGGCCGTGCCGTTGCCGCAGGCGCACACCACCTTCAGCGGCCGCTTGATCTGAACCTTGGAGGCCACGTCGGCCACATAGGTCTCCCGGAAGTCCTCGACCCGGACCAGCTTCCCGCCCGGCCGCGCCACGCCCTCGCCGTTCAGCACGATCTCCTTCAGCCGGCCCATCTCCTCGGGGCCGAAGGTCAGAGGCTTGTTCGCCCCCATCTTGACCCCGGTCCAGCCGTTCTCGTTGTGGCTGGCGGTGACCATGGCCACGCAGGGCGCGTCCAGTTCGAACTGACCGAAATAGGCCATGGGCGACAGGGCCAGGCCGACGTCTAGCACCTCCATCCCGCCTTCCAGAAGGCCCAGGATCAGAGCCTGTTTGACGCTGAGGCTGTAGCCGCGAAAGTCGTGGCCGACGACGATCTTCGGCGCCACGCCGATCTCATGGACATAGGTCGCCAGCCCCAGCCCCAGGGCCTGAACGCCCAGGAGGTTGATTTCTTTTTCCAAGATCCAGCGCGCGTCATATTCGCGAAACCCCGTCGGCTTGACCAGGGGCTCTGTCTCATAGGCGGCCGTGTTCGGCTTCAGGTCCTGGCGGGGCTTGAGCATGGCGGATCCTTGAAGGCGGTCGGCGGTGGGCGGGAGAGGAACCGGCAGCGGCGACGGCGCTAGGCGGCCGCGCGTTTGCGGATGCGGGCGATGCGACGCAGGCGTCGCCAGAAGCGGCCCCGTTCAGGCTCGGGATAGGGCTGCAGATTCTCCACGAACTGCTCGGCCGACGCCCGCCAGCTGAACTTCTCCGCATAGGCCCGGACCGTCCCCCGATCCAGATCGAGGCATTTCAGGCAGGCGGTCTTCAGATCGTCGTCGATCACCCCGGCGCCGGATCCCGGGATGATGTCGATCGGTCCGTGGGCGGGATAGGCGGCCACCGGCGTGCCCGCCGCCATGGCCTCAAGGATCACCAGGCCGAAGGTGTCGGTCCAGCTGGGGAAGACGAAGACGTCGGCGTCCCGGAAGCACCGAGCCAGTTCGCCGCCGAAGCGCGCGCCCAGGAATTTGGCCTCGGAGTATTTTTCCTGAAGTTCCGCCCGCGCGGGGCCGTCGCCGACGATGATCTTGGTGCCGGGCAGATCCAGCTCCAGGAAGGCCTCGATATTTTTCTCCACCGCGACCCGGCCGACGTTCAGGAAGAAGGGACGGGGCCAGTCCTTGGCGCCCATCTCGTCATAGATGGGCTCGAGATCGGGCCGGAACACTTCGGTGTCCACGCCGCGCGACCAGGGGGAGACGTTCTTGAAGCCGTGTTCGACCAGTTCGTCCCGCAGGGTCGGGGTCGCCACCATCAGCCGGCCGGACGGCTTGTGGAACCACTTCATATAGGCGTAGCCGACCTGGACAGGGATCGGGAAACGCGCCGAGACATATTCCGGGAATTTGGTGTGATAGCTGGTGGTGAAGGGCAGTTTCCATTCCACGCAGATGCGCCGCGTGGCGATGCCGATCGGCCCCTCGGTGGCGATGTGGACGGCCTCCGGCTCGAAGGCCCGCAGCATTTCGCGAATCTCTTCCTCGGCCCCCAGCGCCAGCCGAATCTCCGGATAGGTGGGGCAGGGGATGGTCTTGAACAGGCTGGGCTCGATGACCTCCACCTCATGGCCCATGTCGCGGCATTCCGCGACCGTGCGGGTCAGGGTGCGGACGACGCCATTGACCTGAGGTTCCCAGGCGTCGGTGGCCAGAACGATGCGCATGGAGGCGGGCGGACCCTGAGCCGTTGAGTAAGAGCGGAACTTCTAGACGCTTCGAATGACGATGGCGAGATGGATATGGAGGAACCTCATGCCAGCTCCAGAGCCCAGCTGATGTCGGGCCGAAGCGCGCCGAGGGTGGCCCTCGTCTGAACGAAAGCCGCCATGATATGGTAAAAGGAACTGGCGGGCGCCGGCTCGTCAATAAAGTCCCCGCTTTCCAGCATCTGGTCTCGCCAGAGACCGACAGGGATGAGGTATCGCCACAAGGCTCTTTGCGCTCTCGCGGCCTGCATCAGGCAAAGATCGCGCCGTCCGTCGTCGGTCAGAGACGCCAGAAGCAGCGCCGCCTTCAACCATTCCGTCTGGGGCCACAAACGCGCGCGGGCGCTGCGGATCGAGCCGTCCAAATTCATTGCGTCGATCGCCACGCCCCGCCCTCGATCGACCCCTTTTAACCCGGCTTCGAAAAGATTCCAGGCGACCTCCACCCCCTCGGCGTCGGCACGACGCTTCGCATGATGAGCGAGAAGCCATGCCCATTCGAACTGATGCCCAGGTTCCACGAGCGTCCCATCCGGCCCCTCGGCCGGGGACCAGTCGGGCGAAAAGAACTCTCTGAGCATTCCTGTCTTGGGGTCGATGAAACGGCTGCGTGCCAGGACGACGATCCGATCCGCTAATTCCGCCCAAGATGGGTCGCCCTCAGCCTCCTCCCAAGCCAAGGCGGCCTCGAGCAGATGCATATGCGCATTGGCCTGATATGGATGCGCCCCAGCCTCCACCAAACCGCCGCCCTTGTCCATCGCAGTCATCAACTGATCCCGCAGGTTGGCGGCCTGGAACTGATGTGCAGCTTCAGGATCCAAACGCGAGACGGAGGCAAGGGCGAACAGAAGGAAGGCTTGGTCGTAAAGGGTGGTCGTATCGTCTTCAGGCGCGCCGCCTGTGGTTATGCGTGTCCGCAGACGTCCGCCGCCCGTCATCAAGCGCTGATTCATCCAGTCCAAACCGGCCGCGACCGCTGGGCGCCAAGGGCCGGGCCATCCAAGGTGTCCGGCCTGGGCGTAAACTTGAATCTGGCGCGCTTGGACGACGGCGCGGCGAGACGCATGAAGTCTGCGACCGTCCTGGGTCAGTAATTCTTCAAAGCCGCCCTGGGCGTTCTGTCCCAGGGTGCACCAGGTCGGCAGGGCCGACTGGCGCATCCAGGCCGCAAACCGTACAGCGCCTTCATCCAGTGTTTCCTGCACGGGCTGCGGGAAATCCAGATGACGCGGCGACAGGCTCTGTAGCCGTTTGACGATTTTCCGCACGTCCTGGCTCTTCGCCAAATCTGCGACCAGAACGGCGTCCTGCTCCACCACGATGGCGAGATTGGATACCCCCACAGCGGCGACCATCACGCCGTCGCAGGCTCGCACCAGACAGTTTTCCGCATCTTCCAAGATGTGCAGACCGACGTCGCCCTCACCGGACTTCTGGACGGCGTCCCACGCGCCCAGATCGGACCAGTCGAAAGCGACAGGAAGCACTGAGGCCCGCTCCGTCTTCTCCAGCACAGCATAGTCGATTGATATGCGAGGCGCATCGCTGAAGCGGCGCCCCAACAGGATCACGCCGCCATCGACGACGGCGGCCTCCATGGAGTCCGTCACCGCCTCGACCAGACCTGCGGTGACTTGACCTAGCTCGGCCTTCAGTATGTCGGCGCGCACGACGAAGTTGCCGCTGTTCCACAGATAACCGTCGGCGATGTAGCGTTCGGCCGTGGCCAGGTCCGGCTTTTCGACGAACGCCCGAACCTCGGCTAAGCCTTCGCCGCGCGGCGCTATGTAGCCATAGGCCGACGACGGGCCGGAGGGTATGACGCCGAACGTCACGATTCGGCCTGCCAAGGCGGCGTCGCTGGCCGATGCCACGGCCTTGCGGAACGCCGCGCCATCCGGAATGTGGTGGTCGGACGCGACGAACAGATTCACGGCGTCCGGGTTCTGCCGTTCGGTCCAGATCGCCGCTGCGGCCATGGCGGCCGCCGAATCCCGCGCTGTTGGTTCAAGTAGGACGACGGCGTCCCGCTCCAACTCCTTCAGCTGGTCGCAGATCGCTTGCCGGTGCGACACGCCGCCTATGATGATCAATCGACCGTGCTCCCCTGCAAGGTCGGCGACACGCTCAACCGTATCCTGAAACAGGGACCGATTGCCGGCTAGCGGAATGAACTGCTTAGGCCGAGAGGGGCGGGACGCAGGCCAAAGCCGCGTGCCCGAGCCGCCGCACATGATGACAGGAAAGATGACCGGCATCGGCGCGGCGTTGACCCTCATTGTTTGGGCTTCAGGCTTAGGCGAATTGGGAGCGCGCGTCATCCCATGCCGTAACCAAGGGGCGACGGCGGCGAGACCAGAAGCTGCACCGATCCGCTCAAATCGGCAGTACGGTTGTCGACTTCACCTCTTCCAGCACCGCATAGGTCCGGGTTTCGCGGACCCCCGGCATGCGCACCAGCACGTCTCCTAGAAAGGCGCGATAGGCATCCATGTCGCCGACGCGGGCCTTGATCAGATAGTCGAAGCCGCCGGCGACCATATGGCATTCCAGCACCTCGGGCTGTGTGCGCACCGCAGCGGCGAAGGCTTCGAAGACGTCGCCGGTGGTTCGGTCCAACAGGACCTCGACGAAGATCAAGAGGTCGCGGCCGACCTGGGCGGGATCGACCATGGCGGCGTAGCCGGTGATGACCTGCCGGTCGCGCAACCGCTTGACCCGCTCGAAACAGGCGGCGGGCGAGAGGTGGCATCGGCGCGCCAGTTCGGCGTTGGAGATGCGACCGTCGGCCTGCAGCACGCGCAGGATGCGCCGGTCTACCGGATCCAAATCCGTCATTGGAAATCACGCCTTTTCACGAACGATCTTCGGCTTTGGCGCATATCATACGAAGCACCTTCAACGAACTCCGGCATATACGGCTAAAATCCACAGGATTTGTCGCCGATGACCCCGCCCGCCTTCTCACCCTCGTCCCTGGCCCTCTGGGACGAGCTGGACCATCACAAGTTCCGCGATGAAAAGGCCGTGGTCGCCGACAATCTGGCCCGCGTTTCGCTGGACGCCGCCGAACGCGCCGCGGTCGTCGCCGAAGCCGTGGCCTTGGTCGAACAGGCCCGCCGGAGCCAGAAGAAGCAGGGGGTGGTCGAAAGCTTCCTGCAGCAATTCAGCCTGGGCACCCGCGAAGGCCTGGCCCTGATGTGCCTGGCCGAGGCCCTGCTGCGCGTGCCGGACGAGGAGACGCGCGATCGGCTGATCGCCGAAAAGATCGGCTCGGCCGACTGGGCCGCGCACCTGGGCCAGTCGGACAGTCTCTTCGTCAACGCCTCCACCTGGGGGCTGATGCTGACCGGCAAGCTGGTGGATGTGGACGACCAGGCGCGCAGCGACCTGCCGGGCTTTCTGAAGCGGATCGCCGGTCGTCTGGGCGAGCCGGTGATCCGTCAGGCGGTGGCCACCGCCGTCAAGATCATGGGCGAACAGTTCGTCGTCGGCCGCACCATCCAGAGCGCGCTGAAACGCTCGAATAGGGAAGGCTGGCTGTGCAGCTTCGACATGCTGGGCGAAGGCGCCCGGACCCTGGCCGACGCCGACCGCTATGAACGCATCTACGCCGACGCCATCGAGGCGGTGGGCAGGACGGCCAAGGGCCAAGGGCCGGAGCACGGCCATGGCGTGTCGGTCAAATTGTCGGCCCTCTCGCCCCGCTACGAGGCCACGCATGAGGACGAGGTCTGGACGAGCCTCTACCCCCGCATTCTCCACCTGGCCCAGATCGCGGCGAAGTACGACATCAACTTCACCATGGACGCCGAGGAGGCGGACCGTCTGGCCCTGTCGCTGAAACTGCTCGACCGGCTGGCGCACGAGCCGTCGCTCGGCGGCTGGACGGGGCTGGGCCTGGCGGTTCAGGCCTATCAGAAGCGCGGGCTGGAGACGATCGAGCGGGTCGCCGACCTGGCCCGCCGCTCGGGTCGCCGCTTGATGGTGCGCCTCGTCAAGGGCGCCTATTGGGACACGGAGATCAAGCGGGCCCAGGTCTTCGGCCGCACCGACTATCCGGTCTTCACCACAAAGGCGGCGACCGATCTGAACTATCTGGTCTGCGCCCGGGCCATGATCGAGGCGGCGCCGGCCCTCTATTCCCAGTTCGCCAGCCACAACGCCCATACCCTGGCCGCCGTCCGCCGCATGGCGCGGGATCGCGGCGTCGCCGTCGAGCATCAACGGCTGCACGGCATGGGCGAGGCTCTTTACGACGCGGCGCAGGAGGCCTGGAGAGACGAGACCGTCATCGTCCGCGCCTATGCTCCGGTCGGCGGACATGAGGAGCTTCTACCCTATCTGGTGCGGCGCCTGCTGGAAAACGGCGCCAACTCCTCCTTCGTCCACGCCCTGCTCGACGAGCGGGTGCCCGCCTCGGCCGTCGCGGCCGATCCCATCTCCCTGGTCGAGCAGGCGCCCGACCGCCACCCCAAGATTCCGGTTCCCAAAGACATGTACGGCGATCGTCAGAACTCCCTCGGCCGCGACTATTCCCAGGCCGCCGACCGCGAAGCCCATGCCAAGGCGCTGGAGACGGTCGACCGCGAGAAGCTGACCTCCGGCCCGATCATCGGCGGCAAGCTGCGCGCCGGGATCGACCCTCAGGCGGTGACCAATCCGTTCGACCGGTCCCAGGTGCTGGGCCATGTTTCGGAAGCGACGAGCACAGACATAGACGCCGCCGTCGAAGCCGCCGGCCGCGCCCAGATCGATTGGGACCGCCAAGGCGGAGCCAAACGCGCCGTCGTCCTTCGCGCCATGGCCGACGCCCTGGAAGCCGATCTGGACCGACTGGTCGCCCTGCTCAGCCGCGAAGCCGGCAAGACCCTGAACGACGGCGTCGCCGAGGTGCGCGAGGCCGCCGACTTCTGCCGATACTACGCCCTGCTGGCCGAGCGCGACTTCGCCGCGCCCCAGACCCTGAAGGGACCGACCGGCGAGACCAACCAGCTGATCCTGCACGGGCGCGGCGTCTTCGCCTGTATCAGCCCGTGGAACTTTCCCCTGGCCATCTTCACCGGCCAGATCGCCGCCGCCCTGGCCGCCGGCAACGCCGTCCTGGCCAAGCCGGCGGAACAGACGCCCCTGATCGCGGCGGAGGCGGTGCGCCTGTATCACAAGGCCGGCCTGAACCCCGATCTTCTGGCCCTGGTTCCAGGACGCGGCGAGACGGTCGGCGCGGCCCTGGTCGCCCATCCGGGCGTCGACGGCGTCGCCTTCACCGGCGGCACCGACACGGCCGGCGCCATCAACCGGTCGATCGCCGCCCGCCCCGGCGCCATCATTCCCTTCATCGCCGAGACCGGCGGACTGAACGGCATGTTCATCGACACCACGGCTCTAAAGGAGCAGGTGATCGACGACGTGATCCAGTCCGCCTTCGGCTCGGCCGGCCAGCGTTGCTCGGCCCTGCGCATCCTCTATGCGCCCAAGGAGTCGGCCGACGCCCTGATCGAGGGGCTGAAGGGCGCCCTGGCGGTCCAGACCGTCGGCGACCCCGCCGATCCCAAGACCGAAATCGGCCCCGTCATCGACTCTGAATCGCGCCGCGCCCTGGAGGCCCACGTCGAACGTCTGGCCCGCGAAGCCAAGGTGATCGCCCGCGCCGCCCTGCCGCTGGGTTCGGAAAAGGGCGATCTGTTCGCCCCCACCATCGCCGAGATCCCCACGCCTGACTTCCTGGAGCGCGAGGTGTTCGGCCCGATCCTGCACATCTACCGCTACGAGCCGTCCGAGCTGCAATCGGTCGCCTCGCGCCTAGCCGCGCGCGGCTATGGCCTGACCCTGGGCGTCCACAGCCGTATCGAAGCCTTCGCCGCCGAGGTGACGGCCCTGGTCCCCGCCGGCAACGTCTACGTCAACCGCTCCATCACCGGCGCCGTCGTCGGCGTCCAGCCCTTCGGCGGCGAGGGCCTGTCGGGCACCGGCCCCAAGGCCGGAGGGCCGAACAGCCTGATCCGCTATGCGGCGGAAAAGGCGATCAGCGTGAACATCGCGGCGCAGGGGGGGGATCCGGCGCTGTTGAATTTGTAGGGGCGGGTTCCGGTGCTTTTCACCTTTAACCGTTCGGTTGAGCTTGTTATGGGCTGAAGCTGCTTACGCCAAAAGGATTTGGAATGTTCGGATTTTCCAAAAAGAAAGCCAGAGCCTCGGCCGGTTTGAAAAATAAAGAACATGCGGACTTAATAGCGGAAGTTAATCGGCTGAAGGCCGAGTTGGCTTTGCGTGAGCAGCAGCCTCACTTCGTTTCAGATTATACGGCCTATGTTCGCGACCTCATTCAGAAGCATCCGCTGGATGAGGCGATGTCCTATGCCGTTGGAGGCTCCTATGATGTGACCGGTTCGCTCCTGGTTGAGGTGATGGAACGGTGCGGCCTGAAGGATGGCATGTCCATCATCGACCTTGGCTGCGGTAGCGGGCGTCTCGCCAAGCACCTTGGAATAAGGTACCCAAATATTCAGTATTTGGGCATTGATATCGTGCAAGAGCTGTTGGATTATGCGGAACGGCAGTCACCAGATCATTTTCGTTTTATTCTCAATCAAACCTTGAAGCTCCCGGTCGAGGATTCGTCGGTTGATATGGTGGCGATTTTTAGCGTCATAACTCACTTGCTTCACCAAGAGAGTTTCATTTATCTCAAAGAAGCGCGTCGATCCTTGAAGCCTGGTGGGCGGATTGTTTTTTCCTTTTTGGAAAGCGATTTTAACTGGCCTATCTTCCAAGGAATGGTGGATCGTGCTGAGGCGGGGGTTCGGGACGATCAACTCAATATGATTACCGAACGCTCCCAAATCGAATCCTGGGCGCGCCATCTCCAGATGGACGTGATCAGCTACGATCTCGGCCTGCCGCATCAGGGGGACGGCCAGACGGTTGCCGTGCTCGCTGACAGGCGAGATTTCTGACCCTCGTCGAGGCTCTTGCTCTCTCCAATCGCAAGCCTATGGTGCGCCCCGCGGCGTAGTCCACGTCGTCGCATCAGCGCAGGGTCATGAGCGTTTCCAGTTTCACACGCCGTCAAGGCCGGATCATTGGCGCATTGATGATGCGCGAAATCGTGACCCGCTTTGGGCGGGAGGGGTTCGGCTTCCTGTGGCTTATTGGCGAACCTTTGCTGTTCTGCATGGGCGTGATTGTGATGTGGTCGATCATCAAGCCAGAATACGAGCACGGCATTCGCATTGCCCCATTCGTGATGACTGGGTATATGTGCCTGCTCTTGCTGCGGCATCAGATTTCGTACTCTCAGGGTGCAGTTCAAGGAAACGTAGGACTTCTTTTTCACAAGCAAATAGCAGTAATACATCTTTTTATAGCGCGTAATTTTTTGGAGTTTCTTGGTTCTACCGCCGCCTTTATTGTCGTTTACTTTGTGCTGGTGTGCCTTGGCCAGGTTTCTCCCCCGCAGAACGTTCTCTTGCTATATGCCGGGTGGGTAGTGCTCACACTCAACAGTGTCGGCCTCGCCACCGTGATGGCGGCTTTGGCGATCAGGTGGGACGTGATGGAGAGGATTGTGCCCTTGGTCACATATCTCCTAATCCCGCTGTCCGGAGCATTCTTCATGGTGTCTTGGCTGCCGAAGCAGTTCCAAGAACTCTATCTGCTGGTGCCCATACCTCATGGCATCGAGATGGTCCGTGCCGGCATATTCGGACCTTTTGTCGAGACGCATTACCATGCGCCCTATGCTTTGATATGGGCTGGGGTGCTGAATTTTATCGGCCTAACTTTGCTTGCTGACGCCCGTGATCGGGTTGATGTGGAGTAGCGTCGCTTCCTGGCCTGGAACAAGATATGACTGAGCCGAAACTCAATTACGTGGGCCCGCCGCCCGAAGCTCTGACCTACGAGCGTAGAACACCCCTGTGGAAACGCATACCATTGGCGTTCTTGCTCGTGGTCGTTGCGCCGACGGCCTTGGCGGCGGTGTATTTTCTGTTGATTGCGTCGCCTCTGTATGTATCGGAGGCACGTTTTGTTGTTCGTTCGGCCGGTCAGACGCCCAGTTCTCTAGGGCTGGCGCTTCAAGGTGTCGGATTGGGGCAGACGCATAGCGACGCATTCGCAGTTCACGAGTACATGACTTCCGCCGATGGATTGAAGGACCTCCAGAAGCGAATAGATGTGTCGTCCGTGTTGAGTCGCCCAGGTGCCGACCTGTTTTCGCGCTACCCAAGAATAGGGGAGGTTCCAAGCGAAGAAGGGCTGCTCAAGGCTTTGAACCGCTTTGTCGTAGTCGGTTACGATTCTTCGACGGGGATCAGCACTCTCGAAGTCAAGGCGTTTCGTCCCAAAGACGCTCAAAACATCGCCACTATACTGCTGGATGGCGGTGAAGGGCTGGTCAATCGGCTGAACGAGCGATCAGTAAATGATGCTGTTCGCCAAGCGCGACTGACGCGGGAGAACGCTATAAATAACCTGGCGCGCGCTCAGGCCGAGTTGACCGGCTTTCGTAACCGCCAAGCGTTCGTTGATCCGCAAACTCTTGTCACCGAGAACGCCGAACTGGTGGGTCAACTGAACGCGCGTATTGCGGAGCTCCAGGCCGAACGCAGTCAGGTAGCGTCTCAAACCCCTGAAAGTCCGCAACTTCCGGCCATTGACGCACGCATCGCCGCTTATCGCAGACAGGCGGACGCAGAGCGTTCTAAGGTGACCGGGGGGGCTGCTTCCTTGGCTCCTCAGGTCGGTGTCTATGAGGAGTTGTCATTCAACAGGGAACTCGCTACGCGCGAGGTGGCTACCGCGACCACAGCGTTGCTGGCTGCTGAACAGGAGGCGCGGCGGCAACAGGCATACCTTGAACGCGTCGTGTCGCCGAACCTGCCGCAAACCGCCCAAGAGCCCCGTCGATGGCTTTCGCTGCTGGCGGTATTCTCCACCGCAATGCTCCTCTATGGATTGGGCTGGCTGATCTGGGCTGGTGTGCGTGAACATAGGCAGGGCTGATGAGGGACTTGACCTCTTCTGTCGGTTTGTCGGTCCAAAACCTGAGCTTGACGTACCGGACTGCGATCAGTCCCGTGTTCAGTGACTTGAACTTCACCCTAGGTCGCCAAGATAGGTTGGCCATCCTGGGGCGGAATGGTCAGGGCAAATCCACCTTGATCAAACTCCTCGGCGGCGTCATGTCCCCGACGGGTGGGCGGGTCGATTGGCATATGAGCCAGTCGTGGCCTATTGGCTTCCACGGTGGTTTCCAAGGAAGCTTGTCGGGCCTCGACAACATCCGCTTCCTCGCGCGCATCTATGGGCGCCCCTTTAGGGAAGTGCGGGATAGGGTAGATGATTTTGCGGAGTTGGGCCGCTCATTGCGTCAGCCCGTGAAGCACTACTCCTCCGGTATGAGGGCGCGCTTAGCCTTCGGTTTATCTCTAGCGATCGAATTTGAATGTTATCTTATCGATGAACTGGTCGCGGTTGGCGATGCCCGCTTCCAACGCAAATGTCAGCACGAGCTTTTTGAGCGACGTGCAGAAAGAGCCTTTCTGCTTGCCTCCCACAATACAGATCTGATCTCCGGCTATTGTGATCGAGCGCTTCTGGTCGAAAGCGGCAAAACTAAAATATTTGAAGATATCGGTGAAGCTGTCGAAATCTATAAGTGGCTGAGGACTGCGTGATGCCTGAAGAGGACACTGCAGGCTGGATGCGGCGTTGTATACTGATCGGCGCTGCACGGCAGTCGGACAGATGGATATCGACACTGCAAGCTGCTGCGCTGAAAAGTGGACAAGATGTTGTTTTGCTCGATGATATACCAACCCGATCTGATTTCGGAGATGATTCGCGCATCTATCTATCTCGAGAACATCGACATTTCGCTCCGACAGAGAATGCTGATCGTGTAGTTGTGTTGGACGGCATAGACCGTTTCTCCGGAATGGGGGATATTCCTGAAGATCACGCTCGTATTCACTTGATCGAAGTTTCGCGCCAAGCAGTTGAAGCTTTATTGTGGGCGAAAACTGACGCTATTATAACCACTGCAACGGCCGATGCCGCCCGCAACGGTGAGCCGTTTGTCTTGCTAGGGTTATCGGTTGTTCCTCCGAGGTTGGAGGAATTTGGCGACGACCCGCGAGATCGCCGAGCTATTGCGGCTATAGCCTACCTTACCGGCGAGGCCCGAGAGGCTTATTGGTGTCCTGTTCATTTCATCTATGATCGCCAGCCCTTGAAGGCTAGCGAAGTCGCCGTCACTCTAGACATGACTGGGCCGCCTCGCGCTCTGTTGCGCGGGCCCTATCTTTGGGCCCCTATTGGACGCTGGAAAATTGTCGCTCGGTTTTCCATCGATGTCGATGGAGCCCGCCAAGAACTGCAGTTTCGCTGGGGGCCGCCGTTGAAACCGACCACCTTGAAAACGAGCGCAGAAAAACCTAGCATATACGAGGTAGAACTCGAAGCCGAGTGGGATGAGATTGACGGCATGGAGTTTACGATTGCTCTCGTCCACGGTTGCGTTTCTGGCGAATTAGTTTTTCTGGGGGCAACAGTATCAAGCGTATAGGGCTCGACGTCGCAAGGTTAGATGCGTCTCGCGCCTAGTTTAATTTGGCTGTACGGCCTGTATTATTTTCACCTCCGCAGTCGTTGTGTGTCTTAGGGATTTTTGAGAACTCGCCGACTCGTCGCCTTGCAGCTGCTGTTTGGATTATCTTTCGCCATGTTCTCATCGCCGATCGTTCCTCTCCAGGCGCGCCGCTTCGGCGATGCGCGAGGATGGTTCATGGAGACATACTCGGAGGCTGCCGCGTTGGCGGCAGGGATCGAGGTACGTTTCGTTCAGGACAATCAATCGTTTTCAGCCGCCGTTGGCACAATCCGCGGCTTGCACTTCCAGCGACCGCCACGCGCTCAAGCTAAGTTGGTGCGCTGCGTGCGGGGGTCGATCATGGACTATGCGGTGGATATCCGCCGAGGATCGCCGACCTATGGCCGGCATGTAGCGGCCAAGCTGACCGCCGAGGGCGGGGAGCAGTTGTTCGTGCCGGTGGGCTTCGCACACGCCTTTGTCACCCTCGAGCCGGATGTGGAGGTCGCCTACAAGGTGAGTGACGTCTATGCGCCCGATTGCGATGGCGGTATCGTCTGGAACGATCCGACCATCGGCATCGACTGGCCCCTCCCAGAAACTGGTGCGGTCCTGTCCGACAAGGACAGGCTTTTGCCGAACCTGGTCGATTTCGACAGTCCCTTTGAGTATGACGGCAGGCCGCTCGAACCCCTGCCCACGCGCTAACCTGAACACTGACTGAGAGACAATCGATGCGTATCCTGGTCACCGGCGGCGCCGGTTTCATCGGCTCGGCCCTGGTGCGGCGGCTGATCGCGCATACGGACCATGAGGTCCTGGTCTATGACAAGCTTACCTATGCGGGCGTGCTCAGTTCTCTGGAGCCGGTGGCGTCCAGCAACCGCTATTCCTTCGTCCAGGCCGACGTCTGCGACGCCGAGGCCGTGGCCAAGGCCCTGAGGGAGTTCAAGCCGGACGTGGTCGCCCACCTGGCGGCCGAGAGCCATGTGGATCGCTCGATCGACGGGCCGGGTGAGTTCATCCAGACCAATATGGTCGGGACTTTCGTCATGCTGAACCAGGCCCTGGGCTATTGGCGCGGCCTGGACGAGGCCGCCAAGGCGCGCTTCCGCTTTCACCACATCTCGACCGACGAGGTGTTCGGCTCGCTGGGCGAAGAGGGCTTCTTTACGGAAACCACCCCCTATGATCCCCGCTCGCCCTATTCGGCGTCCAAGGCGGGATCGGACCATCTGGTGCGGGCCTGGGGCCACACCTACGGCCTGCCGGTGCTGGTGACCAACTGCTCCAACAACTACGGCCCCTATCACTTCCCCGAGAAGCTGATCCCGCTGATCATCATTCGGGCCCTGAACGGCGAGCCCCTGCCGGTCTATGGCGACGGGTCGAACGTGCGCGACTGGCTGTTCGTCGATGACCACGCCCGCGCCCTTCAGGCCGTGTTCGAGACCGGAACCCCGGGCGAAACCTATAATGTCGGCGGCAACGCCGAGCGGAAGAATATTGAGGTGGTCACCGCCATCTGTTCGATCCTGGACCGGCTGCGGCCCAAGGCCGAGGGGAAGTACGCCGACCAGATCACCTATGTGACCGACCGGCCCGGCCATGATCACCGCTACGCCATCGACGCCTCGAAGATCCGCGCCGACCTGGGCTGGACCCCGTCGGTGACCTTCGAGGAGGGGATCGAGCGGACCGTGGTCTGGTATCTGGAGAACCAGGCCTGGTGGCAGGCCATTCTGGACGCTCGCTATGCGACCCAGCGACTCGGGGTCGCCCATGGCTGATCCGGTCCATATCCTGATCACGGGCGGGGCCGGTCAGGTGGGACTGGAGCTCCAGGCCGCCGCCTGGCCGGAAGGCGTCGTGCTGCACGCCCCGACGCGGGCCGAGCTGGACCTGGGCGACGCCGCCTCGGTGCGGGCCGCCTTCGCCGCCACCCCCTTCGCCGCCGTGATCAACTCCGGCGCCCATACGGCGGTCGATAAGGCCGAGGCCGAGGTCGCCGCCGCCTTCGCCGCCAACGCCATGGGCCCGGCGGTCCTGGCCGACGCCACGCGCGAGGCGGGGATCCCGCTGATCCAGGTCTCGACCGACTATGTGTTCGACGGGTCCAAGGACGGCCTCTATGTCGAGACCGATCCGGTCGGGCCTCTGGGCGTCTACGGCGCCTCCAAGCTGGCCGGTGAACTGGCGGTGCGGGCCGGCAATCCGCGCTCGGTCGTGCTGCGCACCGCCTGGGTGCTCAGCGTCCACCGCGCCAACTTCCTCAAGACCATGCTGCGGCTCGCCGCCGACCGGCCGGCCCTGCGGGTGGTGGGCGACCAGCACGGCTGCCCCACCTCGGCGCGCGACATCGCCGACACCCTGATGACCATCGCCCTGAAGATGATCGCCGACGCAGACGCCCCGACCGGCGTCTATCAGTTCGTCAACGCCGGCGAGACGACCTGGGCAGGGCTGGCCCAGGAGATCTTCGCCCTCAGCGCCGCGACCGGCGGTCCGTCCGCCACGGTCGAGGCCATTCCTTCGTCCGAATACCCGACCCCGGCCCGGCGCCCGTCCAACTCGCGCCTGTCCACCGAGAAGCTGACCCGAGATTACGGCATCGCGCCCCGGCCCTGGCAGGCCGCCGTCGCCGAGATCGTCCACGAACTGCACGCTGAAAGGACCGCGCCATGAAGGGCATCATCCTGGCCGGAGGATCCGGCACCCGCCTGCATCCGATGACCCTGGTCACCTCCAAACAGCTGATGCCGGTCTACGACAAGCCGATGATCTATTATCCGCTGTCGACCCTGATGCTGGCCGGCATCCGCGAGGTGCTGATCATCTCCACCCCGCGCGACACGCCCAGTTTCCAGGTCCTGCTGGGCGACGGCTCGCAGTGGGGCATGGAAATCCAGTATGCGGTCCAGCCCAGCCCCGACGGCCTGGCCCAAGCCTATGTCATCGGCGCGGACTTCGTCGGCGACAGCCCCTCGGCCCTGATCTTGGGCGACAACATCTACTACGGCCACGGCATCACCGATCTGTTCACCAGCGCCATGGCCCGGCCCGACGGGGCGACCGTCTTCGCCTATCATGTCAATGATCCGGAGCGGTACGGCGTGGTCGAGTTCGACGACCGCATGCGCGCCCTGTCGATTGAGGAGAAGCCAGCCGAACCCAAGTCGAACTGGGCGGTCACCGGCCTCTACTTCTACGACAAGGACGTGGTCGAGATCGCCCGCAGCCTGACGCCCTCAACACGGGGCGAGCTGGAGATCACTGACGTCAACCGGATCTATCTGGAGCGCGGCAAGCTTTCGGTCGAGATCATGGGGCGGGGCTACGCCTGGCTGGATACGGGCACCCCGGACAGCTTGCTGGAGGCGGCCGAGTTCGTACGTGTCCTCGAAAAGCGCCAGGGTTTCAAGATCGCCTGTCCCGAAGAGGTGGCCTTCCAGAAGGGCTTCATCGATGCCGCCAAGCTCGAAGAAATCGCAGCGAAACTAGGAAAAAGCTCATATGGCGCGTATCTAAAAAGCCTCGCTCTTCGGGCTTGAATAGATTCATGCAGCGTGGGACTACCTCGGCGTCTTGGGAATCTTCGGACAAGATATCGCCCGGCAGCTGCGGGTTTTGTATTCATTCTGAACGTATATTTATCTGCGGGCGGTCAATTTCATGGCGTTGTATGTCGTAACGGGCGGATACGGATTTATAGGTCGCGCCTTGGTGTCTCGCCTCAAAAAAGACGGTCACAGTGTCGTTATAGCATCTCGAGCGCACCATCGCGGCGATTCAAATGATGACTGGGTGGAATTTAACTTCAACGACCGCTCTACGGCCAATAACGTAACCAATGTCCGCCCAGACGGCGTTTTCCATCTTGCTTGGTCGACGACGCCGGGCACGGCGGAATCGGATCCGGTCGCCGACATCACCATCAATCTTGCCGGAACAATCGCATTGCTAGAAAGCCTTAGTGGTTTTTCAAGCATACCCATCGTTCTGATCTCTTCCGGCGGAGCAGTCTACGGTCGAACTGATGTAGAACGAATCCCAGAAGTACACCCGCTGAATCCGATTAGCATCTACGGAACAACCAAGCTCGCCATGGAGCGCTACGCACTCTCGTGCCAGAGAATGCAAGCGCTCGACATTCGCATAGCACGTATTAGCAATCCTTTTGGCCCAGGGCAGGCCCACGCCCGGCAGCAGGGAGCTGCGACTATATTCGCGCGCAAGATCCTACGCGGAGAGAAAATCGAGATCTGGGGCGACGGGAGCGTAGTTCGAGATTACATCGACGTCGACGATGTCGCTTCTGGCCTATCGGCGATCATGGCGTTGAAGGCAGAAAATCTGGATCCATACCCGGTCTTCAATGTCGGGGCGGGGCAGGGTTTGTCCTTAATGGGCTTGATTGGGCGCCTCGAGCTCGCTGCAGGCGTCAAAGCGAACCTGGCGTTTTCTGATCGTAGAGATTTTGATATTCCGAACAACGTCTTGAACGTCGAAAAGCTTCAGCTTAACGCCAAATGGAGACCTCGTGACGTGCAAGAGCGACTCGTTGCGCTTGTTAACTCGTTGCGCGATACTGACCAGCCCGAGCGCCCCACGGGCCGCTAGTGACATGGTAATTCGCCCTTCGTTTTTATGACAGTTGAATGGGAAAGCAATGAGAACTCTATTCGGTCGCGTTGCAGCTGAAGATCAAGGCGTAGATTACACGTGGTTTCGAAATAACGATTACGATCCGCCTTTTCTTCACGTGATCGACCAGGCGGATCATGAGGTCTTGGTGGCTTGGCGCGAACAGACCGCTGCTGAATGGCCTAACTCGGGATCGTCCGGCGTCGAGATGATGTCGATGCTGTCTGGCTTAATCATGTCGGCTGGGCTTTCCCGCATAGTTCAATGTGGACATTACGTCGGGTTCTCGACGCTGGTGCTGGGCTTTATCTGCCGGAAAATGAATAGGAAAAAATTCCTTTACACGGTGGATTTGGATCCGAAACCTTCTGCCTACACACAGGAATGGGTAAATAGGGCGTCGTTAAACGACGACATCAAGATCGCAGTTCGCGATTCTGCGGACCCACAAAACGTCATCGAGGCGATCGAGCATTTGGGAGGACCACCCCAGCTGGTCTACATCGACTCGTCTCATCAATACGAACATACGATGCAGGAGTTGAATTTGTGGTGGGGCGCCCTGCCACCTGGAGGCCTGATCGTCATGGACGACATCTCTCAATGGGCGGCGGAGTATGACCGAACGGGATTGGGTGGATCTCATCGTGCGGCTCTGGAATTTTGCCAGACCACGGCCGCTAACAGCGTCCTCATCAACGGGAATTTTGGGAGGGCGACCACCAACCCTATGATTTATACGGACGTTTGTGGGTTTGGATTGCTGCAGAAGCCTTATTGACCCATCATCGTATATGAACGCATGGCGAACATGCGTTAGGCAAGAGATGGCAGAGGCCGTAGTTGCCGCGCATAGAATTAAACATCGAGCAAATTTATGAGAAAAGTTGCGTTCTATGCGCCCGGTCCGATGAGAGGTTCCGGAGGGGTTGGTCGAATATACAATTTCGCCAAAGCGCTGAGTAAATCAAATTATGAATGCCATGTGTTCGTAACGAACAGCAATGGCAGGGACGCTGCGCAACTCGCACGGGAAGCAAACGACTTTTACGGAGCAACCGGATTCATCTGCCACCCGAGCACGGACGTCCCTTCCGGGGTGTTCGATCTTGCGATCGCCACGCAATGGGAAACTGCCATTTTGGTCCAGCGTATGGTCAGCCATGCAAAGGCTTACCTGATCCAAGACTTCGAAGCCTATTTCAATCCAGTTGGCGACGGCAGCGTTTTTGCGGAAAACTCATATATTCACGGTTTGAGGCCACTTACCTACGGTCGCTGGCTTGCACACAAACTGGAGACCGAGTTTGGTAGCGAGCCGTTCTTCTTCGAGTTCGCCTCCAATAACCAGGTCTTTCGATGCCAACGTCCTATGAAAGAGCGTCTGGAAGGGCCTGCTAGGATCGCCTTCGTCTTTCAAGGTGACAAGGCGCGCCGTTGTCCGCGCCTTGGCATCGAGGCGCTGGGTATCGTGAAGCATTACCGGCCCGATGCGGAAATCCTTTTTGTCGGGTCGGCCGAGCCCCCTCACCTTTGGTACGATTTCCAAAACTTGGGCAATCTGACGATTCAGGAACTGAACAGAGTTTATAATGAATGCTGCGTCGGCCTGAGTCTAAGTTCTACCAATCCCTCATGCAATCCATTCGATATGATGGCTGCGGGGCTGCCGTCGGTCGATCTCTATCGCCAGAATAATCTGTTCGACACGCCCTCGAAAGGCGTTCTGTTGGCGCTCCAGACTCCGGAATCGGTCGCGGAAGCAATACTGCATCTCCTGAATAATCCGAAAGAACTTCTCAAAAGATCAGAGTTCGGCATCAAATTTATGAAATCCAGGCCGCAAGAGCGGGAGGTCAAAAGCTTCCTCGCGGCGGTTGACGCCATTATGCGTGGTCAAGGCCACGGCGGTTCAAGGGCGGTCATCACCTCCTTGTTCTACGACAACCCTCCCGTTGTCGCGAAAGTAGACCGCAATGCATATTCGGCTAGCTTCCTTCAGAGGCAAGCGAGCGCCGGGGGCGGGTCTCGCGTGAAATCGCTGGCGCATTTCCAGTATTATCCTACTGACGAGCTAAGGTTCGAGGCGCCCGCACCGCTTGAAACGGAACAACATCTTGCACGCCAAGCTGCAATAGAGGTGGCGCCTGGAGTGCGCAGACGTCATGTGCGGATCCTGAATGCGCTAGTCCGAAAATACAATCTCGACAAACGACTTTCGCTCGACCTGTTTGACCGTGCCTACTATCTGGATGTGAACCATGATGTGATGGAGGCGGGTATGGACCCGTTCATCCATTTCGTGCGCTATGGTCATGCCGAGGGTCGTTCGCCATCGCCGTACTTCGATGCGAAGTGGTACGAAGACACTTACGCAGCGGCCTTGGCGCCCAAACTATCTGCCGTTGACCACTATCTGACAGAGGGCTCCGCGCTCAACCGTTCACCGAACGCGTTGTTCGACGCAACCTGGTATCTTGCCCGAAATCGTGACGTGGCCGAGGCTGGGCTGCATCCGCTGTTCCATTTCATACGGTATGGAGAAGCCGAGAATCGCGACCCGTCCGAGAAGTTCTCAACGGCGTGGTATCGTACGAACAATCTGGATGTCGTCGCTGCTAAACACCCGCTTTTGCTTCACTACATGCACCATGGAGAGCGGGAAGGCAGGCTACCCGTTCCTCGGACGGAGGTGCGGGGGGCGCTGCAGCGAAGCGCGCGTGAGGCGGCCCTAACGTTCGAAAACCTGTTCGATGCTGAAGTGTCGCCTAGAGATTTAGAGCCATCGACCGACCGCTCTTACGTTAATCTCTTTGAGAAAGGACCACCTTCCGGGCAGGTGTCCTTCGATATCTGGAGCACGATATTGCATCGTCGTTGCCATCCGGATGAGATCAAGCTCCGCTCCGCACGTTTTCTGCTGCTCCAGGCTTGGACCGACATCATTCCCGGGATGCGTGATGTCGTGACGCTGATGAATGCGAGGATGCGAGCCGAGAATGCGTCAGCGCCCAATGGGGATTACGAATACTCGTTCAACGTAGCTGTCCACTCTTGGCTTCAAAACGTTCTGAATACCTCATGCTCGCCGGAACGGCGCGCGCGATTAGCCAAATCCATAATCGCACACGAATTCGACGCCGAACGGGACGCTATTGAAGTCGATCCCAACACTGAGCGCACAATTCGCTCTTTGGAACAGCCAGCAATATTTATTTCCGACTTCTATATGTCGGCGCCCTTTTTAGAGAACCTTCTGCACAGCGTACAGTTGGGATCGGCTTTCTTCAGAGGCTACGTTTCCTGCGACGGCTATCAGAATAAGCGATCGGGCGCCCTTTTTGGCAAGGTGTTGAAGGACCTCAACCTTGCGCCGCATGAATTGACGCACGTAGGGGATAACCCGTTCTCGGACAAGGAACGCCCCGCATCGCTCGGCATCAACACCATCAGCTATGTGTCTTCCTCTGATGAGGAGCGCCTCAAGTGGTATGAGCAGGCCTTCCATGCCCTCTGTCTGGGCGATGTTTCCCAACACGAGCGACGCCTCCTGGCCTTGGCTAAAAGGCAATCCGCAGAGGCGTCTGGAGAGATGGAGGGGGAGGCTTTTGATCTCTACGCCGCCGGTTGTCACATCGGCCTCCTTGCATTCGGCTATTGCCTTAATGTCATGCAGGACGCGATAGTTCGACAGTCCAAGGAGGTGGTTTTCTTCACTCGAGAAGGCATTCTCTTTAAAAAGATCTATGATCTCATTGCAGAGCACAATCCATTCACGACCCCTCCGCCTCCCTCAAAGTTGCTGAGCGTAAGCCGCAGAGCCACTTTCGCGGCCTCGCTTCGATCCTTCGATACCGAAGAGCTCATGCGTCTTTGGACCATGTATTGGAAGCAGTCGCCGCTGACGTTTTCCGCCTCGCTCAACCTCGATCCAGCGATAACAGCGGCGGCGGCTAAGCGGGCGGGTCTGGATCCCCATCAGGTGGTGAAGGCGCCTTGGACAGACGCACGATTCAATAATTTGCTTTCGGACGAGAGCTTCCGCCGCCACGCCGAAGCTGAACTGGCCGCTCAGCGTGACCTGCTTCAACGCTATTTGGCGCAAGAGTTGGCTCCCGATCAGGATGAACTCCTGATCTGCGACATCGGCTGGCGCGGCACGATCCAAGACAATCTCGCGCACACGATCGGCAAGCCCGTCCGTGGCCACTACTTGGCCTTGCTCGGCTACCTCAACGAGCAGCCTGCATTTTCTAGCAAGGTCGGGTGGCTGAGCGACCTGAACAGAGGAACCGACTATCAAATCCCCGACCAGCTCGCTGTGATCGAGATGATCTTCAATGGGCTGGGCGGATCCACGGTCGGTTATGACGTGGACTCTGAAGGACAGGTCTTCCCGGTCAAGGAGATATTCGATGGTGAAGAGGCGGTGGTTCGAGCTCTAGAACCGTGCCGCGCCGGAATGACGGCGGTCGTGCGTGAACTTGCTCGCTACGTCAATCTTCACGGTCTTGTCGCCGAGAACCTCCAGAATCTCGGTCGCAAGATAGTCGATGACCTGATCGCCAGCCCTCCCTCGGCCATCGCCAACATGTTCGCGAAGCTGGAACACAACGAAACATTCGGCGCCGGCACTCTGGACGTCATGCAGAAATCGAGCTTCGAAGCGGCGATTGCGGAGCAACCAGGCGGCAGGATGCACGCTGCTTTGACGTCTTGGTTGGGGGATCGTTGGCCAGAGGGTCTCAGTCGACAGGACATAGTGCAACAATGGTGGAAAGGCGCAACGCCTCAGGAGCGCGCGTCGGCGCCGCTTGCGATCACCAAGAGCGCGGCGCCGGCGATCATCCGATCGACCGGTTCCCGGCTTGCACTCTACCTTTCAGAAGACGGCCTTGCCCCTGAACGGCTGGACTCTGTTCTACGAACCACGCAGGGATTAGTTGATGCTGGTTTCCAAGCGGAAATCTATTGGCAAGGCGATGACGACATTACGGCCCGCCTAGACGCCAGTCTGGGGGACATGCCTGCCAGTGTAATCACCTCGTGGAGCAGCCATCGAAACGCCGGTTTGGCGTTAGCCACAGACGCTAGTTCTGCATCCTACGTCCATTCAAACGTGATTGCACAATCTCGCGGTTATCTTGTTCAAGATCACGACGGCTTGGCTGGCACGGTCGATGGATTGGTCCTTACCGAAAACAGCTACATCTACGGCCTCAGTCATTTCACCCTGGGAAATTGGCTGACCCACATGATCAGCAGCCGCTATTTCTCGCGCGCGTTTCCCGCAGGCCACGGCGTGGACACAGCAGTCTATAAATGTCGGTCGGACGTGAAGCGTGAATTGGCCGTCTGCATGCATTATCCGGCAGGACAGTCCGGCCCGTTGGCCCGGTTGGCTTTGGACGCCTTGGCTTTGCTTAAGAAAAGTCGCCCGGACGTGAGAATCATTCTTTTCGGAGCCGAAACGGGACCTCGGTTGAGTTTTGAATATGAGAATTTTGGGATGCTGCGCGACCCGAAGTTAATCAGTGATTTGTTCAACCAATGTGCAGCGGGACTGGCATTGGGGATGTCCAATCCCTCACGTATGGCTTTCGAGATGGCGGCTGCCGGATGCACTCCAGTGAGTCTTTATCGCTATAATAACGTTATGGATCTCGGTGATCGTTTCAGTGTACTAGCTTTCCAGAGCTCCCGTTCTATTGCTCAGGCGTTGTCTGATGTTCTTGAAAAGTCTCACGATGATCAAAGCTATGCGTCTTCGGTCGCAAGTCAGCTTAATGACAGAACGCTGATTTGGGAGCGGGATGCGGCGGTGGCCAACATCATTGGTGTGCTTGACGGAAAGCTCTGCGCAAGCTGGAATCCGCCAATTCTATATAAAGCAGAGCCAGTTATCGCTCCGGCAGATGACAACGCGGCCGTTCGTGCGTTTTGCCGTCAACAGCTTCCTTCTGAGGATAGGAACCTCTGGTGACGCCGAAGGCGCTTCAGCTCATTTTCGTCAGATGCAGCGCGTTTGACAAATTGCTGAATAAACTTCCGATCGCATCGTGAACATCTGAAACGCAAAATATATCCAGGCCACTGCTCGGGTGGTCTGGATTAGACAGCACAAAAGAAACAAACCGTTCCTCGGAGTGTGAATCAAGGAAAAGTAACTTCATGCCGAGTTGATTGGCTATCCATCCAATATTAGATTCTGAATGGAGGAATCTGTGTTCGGGGAATATGTAATTTTTGTCCAGCAAAGGTCCCTGTGCAATGATTATACCATCAGGCTTCATCAGGGCCTTTAATGATTCTAGGAGTGCGATTGGATCTTCTAGATGTTCTATTACATGCCACAGGAATATAGCTCCAACTTGGTGCGCGAGGGATGGTCTGTAGCTTTCAACAAAGCTGGCAATATCTTGGTTGACATAGACGTGATCTGGAAGGCCAAGGTGGGATCGGCCGATCTGAACGAGCTCGGCGCTTGCATCACATCCCATGGCTTCGTATCCGCAATCCAAAAGTGCTTTGGTGAGCAGGCCTCTACCACCTCCCAGATCAAGAACTGGCGATTCAACCCCGAAATAATCTAAATAATTTTTATAGAAATTCACCGTATTATTCATCGCCAAAGATTCACGTATTACATCTGTCTTTGTCGAGTTAGACCAATAATTGGCGTGAAAATCAGCTTGATGGCTGATTATCCTACCCTGACCTGGGGCGTAGTCGGGAACGAGCGCGCAGCAATTGGAGCAATGAAATATGGTTACAACCTTGTCCTGCTGATCCTGCGTTCGTAGGGCGACGACGAGACCCGTAAGGCCGCAGCAGGGGCAGTTGTTCACTTCGGGCATTCTGAAATCACGCGCTCGGGTTTATCTGCACCGTCTAGCATCAACCTGAAAACGTTCATTTTGTCCACTTGACGTCGAAGGCGGGTTTCGCAGTCTGCAGCAATCGCACGTCAGTGGCGACATCGGGAAGCATACCAGATGATGGTCGCTTCCTTAAACGGCCTCGTCCCAGCGGTGCTTGTAGAAGCTATATTTCGCTCGTGCATTTGAAGTGGAGTAATTCGTTCGCTCGAATAGCGTCGTCGGCCGAATCCGCCGCTTGCCCTCGGTTATATTAGAGATGCCTCGTTATCGCAGATAGACGCCCACCTTGCTGTACAGCGCTCTGAGGCGAGCATCGTAAGCATCATCGTTGAACTGCGCCGCCTGGGCTCGTCCGCGTAATGAGGCTTCCGCGCGCCAGCCGGCGTCCGCGTCGATCATCCTTATCGCTGTCGATAGGGCCTGCACGTCATAGGGATCGACCTGAATGGCGGCGTCGCCGGCGACCTCGGGCAGCGCCCCCTGGGTGGAAGTCAGCACGGGGGTGCCAAGGCTCATCGCTTCGAGAACGGGCAGGCCGAAACCCTCGTAGAGCGAGGGAAACAGTACGGCCCTGGCTCCTCGGATCAGACTGATCAGGGTGGCGAAGGACATGTATTCGTAGACGTGGATCCGATCTGAGCTTGGGCCTCCAATCGCCTTAACGTGGCTAAGCAGAGCGGTTTCAGGTTCGCTCAGCCAGCCTCGGCCGCCGACAATCACGAGAGGTGTTTTCACGCCGGACGCCAGATAGGCCTCGACCACACGTCCGAGGTTCTTTTTCGGCTCCACAGCGCCGAAATGCAGGAAATAGTCTCCCCATCCCAGCCGGAAGGTGGCCTCCAGTTCGATGACGACGTCGCGCTCCGATCGTTCGATCAGTGCCTTGGGCAGGCTAACGGCCTGATAGGTGTTGCTAACGCGATCTTCTGGAACGCCGAGCATCCGGATGACGTCCCGGCGAGTCGCTTCCGATACGACCGCGATATGATCGGCGCGCCGGGCAACCTCGCGACACAGGGCCATGAATACCGGCTTATTGTGCAGCGTCGTATGAGGAAGGCGCAACGGGATCAGATCGTGGATGGTGTAGATGTTCGGAACGTTTAGGGCCCTGAGCGGCAGCAGGGTGGTCCAGTGCATCACGCTAGGCGCCGGGGCGTCGCGAGTGGAGAAAAAACGCACCGGGGTGCTGCGGCCGTGTTTCTTGAAGGCGCGGTTGGCGTAGAAATAGAGTCGGTCGCCCGCCCAGAAACGGCTTGCGTTCGGTCGAGCCGCTTCGCCGCCGGGCCAGATGACGTCGGTGGACGGGCGCACGGGGAAGGCGGTTCGACCCGTCGGGCCGAGAAGTGTCCGAACGTCACGCTCGATCTTCTGCATAAAGCGGAGCGGTTCAGCGGGACGCTCTGGATCCAGGATGGCGACGTCGCCGAACGGCTTGACCGAGCCTATCGGGAGCGTCGGCCCGAATAGAGCCTCGGTTCTGAAGCCCAAGCGGCTCGCAGCGTCGAGCAGGTTGCGGCTGTAGGTCGCGATTCCTGTGCCTTGGGCGGCCGCCAGGTTGAAGCCGTCAATACAGATCGAGGGGCGGTCCGATCGATCAGGCGGGATTTGGGGCATTCAGTCGGGTCTCGAGCGGCGTGAGCTTGACGATCATCCCGCCTATCATGGGGCAAGACTGACTGACCAGCGATGCCTCTCCGTCTGAACGCCCACGGCGGGACCGCTCCCTTTCCCAGTGACACCGCCGCCATCCCCCGCTATTTCGCGCCGGTGATGAACGAAACCGAGCGCCAATCCGAGGAACGCAGCTGGGAAACGGCGAAGACGCTCGCCGAGGCCCTGCCCTATATTCAGGTGTATGACCGCGAGACGGTGGTCATCAAATACGGCGGTCACGCCATGGGCGAGAGCGCCGTGGCGAAACAGTTCGCGGCCGATGTGGTGCTGCTGAAGCTGATGGGGGTGAACCCGGTCGTGGTGCACGGCGGCGGGCCGCAGATCAGCGCCATGCTGGACAAGGCGGGGGTCAAGTCGGCCTTTGTCGATGGTCTTCGCGTCACCGATCCGGCGACGATGGAGGTGGCCGAAATGGTCCTGTCCGGGGCGGTCAATAAGGAGATCGCCCACTGGATCACCATGGCGGGCAAGGAGGCGGACGTGCGCGGCGTCGGCCTGTCGGGCAAGGACGCCGGCCTGCTGACGGTCGAGAAGACCCGCCGGACCAAGCGCGATCCCGACAGTATGATGGAGCATGAGGTCGATCTGGGCTTCGTCGGCGAACCGACCAAGGTGGACCCCAAGCTGATCAAGGGGCTGATCGCCTCGGAGACCGAAGACTGGGTGCCGGTCATCGCCCCGATCGGGGTGGCCGAGGACGGCCAGACCTACAACGTCAACGCCGATACGGTGGCGGGCGCCGTGGCCGGTTCGCTGAACGCCAAGCGGATGCTGCTGCTGACCGACGTGCCGGGGGTCAAGGGGGCGGACGGCGAGATCATTCGCCAGATGACCCTGGAGGAGGCGCAAGGCCTGATCGACACCGGCGTGGCCTCGGGCGGCATGATCCCCAAGCTGGAGACGGCCATGGCGGCCGTGCGGGCCGGGGTGGAAGCCGTGGTGATTCTGGACGGCCGCCGGCCCCATGCGATGCTGGTGGAGCTGTTCACCGAATTCGGCGCCGGCACCCTGGTGAAGGCGTCTTGATCGACCTGTCGCACGTCAAGGCCTGGGTGTTCGACATGGACGACACCCTGTATCCACGCGAACAGGGGCTGATGTCCCTGGTTCAGGCGCGGATCAACGCCTATGTGGTCGAGGCCGTCGGCCTGGCGCCCCAGGAGGCGCGGCTGTTGCAGCGCCAGTTCCTGGACGAGCACGGCACCACCCTGGCCGGGCTGATGGCCAACTACACCATCGATCCCGAGGACTTTCTGAGGGTGGTGCATGAGGTGCCGCTGGACGGGGTGGAGCGAAATCCCCGTCTGGCCGAGCGGCTGAAGATTCTGCCCGGGCGCCGGTTCGTCTTCACCAATGGGGCCAGGGACTACGCCCACCGCGTTCTGGACCGGATCGGGATCGCCGACTGTTTCGACGGGGTCTTCGCCATCGAGGACGGCGATCTGACGCCCAAGCCGGCCCCGTCGGCCTTTCGTCGCATGATCGAGCGGTTCGACTTCGAGCCGCGCTGCGCCGCCTTCTTCGAGGACACGCCTAGGAATTTGGAGCCGGCCAAGGCCCTGGGGATGGCGACCGTCCTGATCGGCGACGGCCATGGAAAGCCCCTGGGCGATCATATCGACCATATCGCCCCCGATCTTCTCGACTTTCTCAACGCCCTGACCTTCAAGGACGCCGCATGACCGACCTGTCGCATCTCGAATCCGTCGTCGAGGCCGCCTGGGACAACCGGGCCGAGGTGTCGCCCGCCACAGGAGGCGAGGTCCGGGACGCGGTCGAGACCGCGCTCAACCTGCTCGATTCCGGCCAGGCCCGTGTGGCGTCGCGGGGGGCGGACGGCGCCTGGACCACGCACCAGTGGCTGAAGAAGGCGGTGCTGCTGTCCTTCCGCCTGAACGACAACCAGATCATGCGGGCCGGCCACGCCTCCACCATCCCTCTGTCGGCCGATCATCCGGCCGCACTCGGCCCGTTCTGGGACAAGGTTGCGAACAAGTTCGGCGACTGGAGCGCGGGCGACTATCAGGCGGCCGGCTTCCGCTCGGTTCCCGGCGCCGTCGTCCGGCGGGGCGCGCACATCGCCAGGAACGTCGTCCTGATGCCGTCCTTCGTGAACATCGGCGCCTTCGTTGACGAGGGGTCGATGGTCGACGCCTGGGCCACGGTCGGCTCCTGCGCCCAGATCGGCAAGAACGTGCACCTGTCGGGCGGCGCCGGCATCGGCGGGGTGCTGGAGCCGCTCCAGGCCAATCCGACAATCATCGAGGACGGCTGCTTCATCGGCGCCCGAGCCGAGGTGGCCGAGGGCGTGATCGTGCGCGAAGGCGCGGTGCTGGCCATGGGGGTCTATCTGTCCGCCTCGACCAAGATCGTCGATCGGGCGACCGGTCAGGTCTTCCGGGGCGAGGTGCCCGCCTATTCGGTGGTGGTGCCCGGCGCCCTGCCGGACGCCGACGGCGGGCCTTCGCTCTATTGCGCCGTCATCGTCAAACGGGTGGACGCCCAGACCCGCGCCAAAACGGGCGTCAATGAGCTGCTGCGCGACTGATCGTCCGCCGCCCGCCTGGGCTTTGACGCCGCGGCGTCCGAGGGCGCACACTGCGTCGCGCCCGCCGTTCTGACCCCGCCTTCCGTTGAGACCTGCAATGACCGATCGGACTTCGCCGCTGGACCGTTTCACCAGTTTCGAGGGCGTGACGGTTGTGGTGATCGGCGACGTGATGCTCGACGCCTATCTCCAGGGCCACGTCAGCCGCATCTCGCCCGAGGCGCCGGTGCCGGTGGTGAAACATGCGCGGGACCGGTTCACGGCCGGCGGCGCGGCCAATGTGGCCTTGAACGCCGTGGCGCTCGGCGCTTCGGCGCGTTTGATCGGGGTGGTGGGCGATGACCAGGCCGCCGATCAGCTGCGCGCGATCGCCGAACAGGCGGGCGTCTCCTGCCGGCTGCTGGGACTGAAGGGCGGAGAGACCACGACCAAGACCCGGGTCCTGGCGGGCGCCCACCAGGTGGTCCGGATCGACCGCGAAGGCTCAAACGCCCTGTCGGCCGAGGATGAGGCCGCCCTGATCGCCCTGTTCGAACAGGCGCTGGATCAGGCGGATGCGGTGATCGTGTCGGATTACGCCAAGGGATGTCTGACCGATGCGGTTCTGGCGGCCGTGTTCGATCGGGCGCGCGAGGTCGGGGTTCCCGTCTTCGTCGATCCCAAACGTCCCGATTTTTCCGCCTATCGCGGCGCGGCCTATATCAAGCCGAACCGGTCGGAGCTGGCGGGCGCGACCGGTCGGCGCTGCGACGACGACGCGGCCGTGGGCGAGGCGGCCCGGCAGGTGGTGGACCAGACCGGCGCCAATCTGTTGGTGACCCGCTCCGAACAGGGCATGGCCTTCTATGGCGTGGACGGGGAGGCGATCCTGCTGGAGACGGAGGCGGCGGAGGTGTTCGACGTCTCGGGCGCCGGCGACACCGTCATGGCCGCCTTCGCCCTGGGTGTGGCCTCGGGCCTGCCGGTCGTGCGGGCGATGCGCCTGGCCAATACGGCGGCCAGCATCGTGGTGTCCAAGGCCGGGACGGCGGTGGTGTCCGCCGCGGAGCTGCGCACCGTGCTGAATCACCAGGATCAGCGCGACGACCATCGCGACGGACTGATCCTGTCGCGCGCAGACGCCCGGGCCGTCCGCGGCGCCTGGCGGGATCAGGGGCTTTCGGTCGGCTTCACCAACGGCTGTTTCGACCTGCTGCATCCTGGCCATGTGGCCCTGCTGCGTGAGGCCGCGAGCCATTGCGACCGGCTGATCGTCGGGCTGAACAGCGACGCCTCGGTGCGGCGGTTGAAGGGCGAGACTCGGCCGATCCAAAGCGAGGGGGCGCGCGCCGAGGTGATGGCCGCCATCCGACATGTGGACGCGGTGGTCCTGTTCGAAGAGGACACCCCCTATGAACTCATCGCCGCCCTGGAGCCCGATGTCCTGGTCAAGGGCGCGGACTATCAGGAGCATCAGATCGTCGGCGCCGATCTGGTCAGGGCCAAGGGCGGGATCATCATCCGGGTCGAGCTGAGGGCCGGCCATTCCACCACCGGCCTGGTGGACCGCAGCCGCACGCCTTCGGCCTAGATATGAGCCCCGATCCCAGCACCGAGCTGAAGGCCGCGTCGCGCCAGGCGACGGCCTGGCTTTATGAGACGGCCCTGCCGCTGTGGCTGGAACACGGCGTCGATCGTCGGCGCGGGGGCTTCTATGAGGCCCTGTCTCACCACGACCTCAGCCCGGTCCACGACTATAAGCGGCTGCGGGTGTTGAGCCGCCAGATCTATGTCTTTTCCCAGGGGGCGCAGCGCGGCGTCTCGGACGCCGGCGCGGCGGTTGAGCATGGTCTGGATTTTTTGCTGAACCGCGCCCGCCATCCGGACGGCGGCTTCATCAGTCGACTGGACTTGGACGGGGAGGGCCTGGATCAGACGCGCGATCTGTACGACCTGGCCTTTGTCCTCTTCGCCCTGGCCCATGCCTATAGGCTGACGAGGGACGGTCGGTTGAAGGCCGAGGCCCTGGCGCTTTTGGACTTCATCCAAACGTCCATGCGCCATCCTGCAGGCGGCTATGTCGAGGCCCTGCCGCCGCGCGCCCCGCGTCGGCAGAATCCGCACATGCATCTGCTGGAGGCGGCCCTGGCCTGTGTCGAACATATGCCGGACCCTGCCTTCTCCGCCCTGGCGGCGGAACTGGTCGGCCTGTGTCGGCGACGGTTCATGGACGGGGCGCGGGGGCTTCTGTTTGAGTATTTTCAGGACGATCTGACGGCCCCGCTGCGGCCGAAAGGGCGGGCCGTGGTCGAGCCGGGTCATCAGATGGAATGGGCCTGGCTGTTGCGGGAGGCGCAGCGGCTGGGCATGGACACGAGCGCAGGCGCCGACGGCGAGGCCGAGCGGCTGGGGCGGTTCGCCCTTGCGCACGGCCTGGACCCGGCGTCGGGCCTGTTGCGGGGCGAGGTGTTCGAGGACGGCGCGATGGCCGTCGCGGGCGTCCGGCTTTGGCCGCACGGTGAATGGCTGAAGGCGGCTCTGCGTGTCCCGGCCTTGGCGCCAAGCTGGCCTGACGCCTGGGGGGCGCTGAGCCGGTTCCTGAACACCCCGACGCCCGGTCTCTGGTTCGAACAATGGGATCCGGGGGCGGGCGGCTTTTTGGACACGCCGGTTCCGGCCAGTTCGCTCTATCACATCGCCACGGCCGTGGCCGAGCTGGAGCGGGCGGACCTTTAGGACGAAGGGCGGGAGGGGGCGCAGTCCCGCCTCCCGCCTCGCTTCAAGGGTCTCAGGCGGCGCTCTTCATCGCATCCTTGTTGACGGCGGCGTCGGCGATGCCGGTCAGGTCTTCGTCGGTTTGGGATTCTTCCTGCAGGGTCTCGTCCAGCAGGGCGACGGCGTCCTTCAGACCCAGGACATTGGCCCAGCGCTTCAGCGTGCCGTAGCGGGTGATCTCATAGTGCTCCACCGCCTGGGCGGCGGCCAAGAGGCCGGCGTCGAGGGCCGGGTTGTCCTTGTATTCTTCCATGATCTCATCGCCCTCGGCCAGTATGCCTTCGATGGCGTCGCAGGTCTTGCCGCGCGGGGCCTTGCCGATGATTTCGAACACCTGCTGCAGGCGTTCGATCTGGCCTTCGGTCTGGTCCTTGTGCTTTTCGAAGGCCGCCTTCAGCTCGGGCGACTGGGCCGCCCGCGCCATCTTGGGCAGGGACTTCAGAATCTTGCGCTCGGCGTAATAGATGTCGCGAAGCGTGTCGTGGAACAGGGTGTCGAGGGTCTTCTCGGCCATGGTCGTCTCTCGCAATGGTGATGGGGCGCGGGGGCGCACCCCATCACAAGCGATAAGGCCGGCTTATGTTCCTGTGTCGGACTCCGGGCTTAGGCGGCCGTCGCCCGCTTCAGATCCGGCGGCGTGGCCTCATCGGTCAGGATGCGAATGGCCTCCTCGACCGTCACTACCGTCTGCTCCTGGGAGCCCAGGCGGCGGATGGCGACCTTGCCCTCTTCGGCCTCCTTGCGGCCGACGACGGCGATGACCGGGACCTTGCCGACCGAGTGTTCGCGGACCTTGTAGCCGACCTTTTCGTTGCGCAGGTCGATCTCGGTGCGCAGGCCCGCCGCCTTGAATCGGTCCATGACCTCGCGGGCGTAGTCGTCCGCGTCCGAGGTGATGGTGGCGACCACCGCCTGGACCGGGGCCAGCCACAGGGGGAAGGCGCCGGCGTAGTTCTCGATCATGATGCCGATGAACCGCTCGAACGATCCCAGGATCGCCCGGTGCAGCATGACCGGCCGGTGCTTCTGACCGTCCTCGGCGATATAGGTGGCGTCCAGACGTTCCGGCAGGACATAGTCCAGCTGGATCGTGCCGCAGGTCCATTCGCGGCCGATGGCGTCCTTGACGATGAAGTCCAGCTTGGGCGCGTAGAAGGCGCCGTCGCCCGGGGTTATGACCGGCTCGGAGCCGGCGGCGCGGGCGGCCTCCAGCATCTGGGCCTCGGCCTTGTCCCAGAACTCGTCGGTGCCGGCGCGCTGCTCGGGCCGTGTGCCCAGGCTGATGTAGGCCGTCTCCATGCCCAGATCCGCATGGACGCTGCGGCACAGTTTGATGAACTCGGCCGTCTCCTCGACGATCTGGTCCTCGCGGCAGAAGATGTGGGCGTCGTCCTGGGTAAAGCCGCGCACCCGCATCAGACCGTGCAGCGAGCCCGATGGCTCATAGCGGTGGCAGGCGCCGAACTCGGCCATGCGCAGCGGCAGTTCGCGATAGGAGCGCTGGCCCTGGTCGAAGATCTGGACGTGGCCGGGGCAGTTCATCGGCTTCAGGCTCAGGGTCTCGCCCTCGACCGTTTCGCAGACGAACATATTGGGCCGGTACTTGTCCCAGTGACCCGAGGCCTCCCAGAACTTGCGGTCCAGAACCTGGGGCGTCTTGACCTCGACATAGCCGGCGGCGTCCAGGCGGCGGCGCATATAGGCTTCAAGCACGCGCCACAGGATCCAGCCCTTGGGGTGCCAGAAGACCATGCCCCGGCCCTCTTCCTGCATGTGGAAGAGCTCCATCGCCTTGCCGACCTTGCGGTGGTCGCGCTTTTCGGCCTCTTCGAGCCGTTGCAGATAGGCGTCCAGGTCCTCCTTGGTCGCCCAGGCGGTGCCGTAGATGCGCTGCAGCTGTTCGCGCTTGGAGTCGCCGCGCCAGTAGGCGCCGGCCAGCTTGGTCAATTTGAAGGCCTTGCCGACGTGGCGCGTCGAGGGAAAGTGCGGGCCCCGGCACAGGTCGATCCAGTCGCCCTGCTTGTACAGGGTGATGGTCTCGTTCTCGGGCAGGTCCTTGATCAGCTCGGCCTTGAACTTCTCGCCCCGCGCCTCGAAGAAGACGATGGCCTCGTCGCGGTCCCAGACCTCGCGCTCGAACTTGGCGTCGCGATCGACGATCCGGGCCATCTCCTTCTCGATGGCGGCGAAGTCGTCGGTCGAGAAGGGCTCTTCGCGATAGAAGTCATAATAGAAGCCGTCCTCGATGGCCGGGCCGATGGTGACCTGGGTGCCGGGGAACAGGGTCTGGACCGCCTCGGCCAGGACGTGGGCCGTGTCGTGGCGGATGGTGTAGAGGGCCTCGGGATCGTCGCGCATGATCAGGCGGAAGTCGCCGCCTGTCTCCAGCACCCGGCCCATGTCGCGCTGCTCGCCGTTCAGCTCGGCCAGCACGGCCTTCTTGGCCAGGGACGGCGAGATCGAAGTCGCCACGTCGCGCGCCGTCGAACCGGCCGGATACTGACGCACCGCGCCGTCGGGAAATTTCAGATCGATCATGACTGTTCTTTTTCGTCGGTCTTCAGGGGCGGGACCGGGTCATAGCCCGAGCCGCCGAAGGGATGGCATTTACAGAGGCGGCGCACGGTGAGCCATCCCCCCTTGAGCGGCCCGTGCCGGATCAGGGCGTCGCGCCCATAGTCCGAACAGGTCGGCAGGAACCGGCACTGCTGGCCGATCAGGGGAGACAGCGTCAGCTTATAGCCCCGGTGGGCCGCGCGGACGCCGCGTTCGTAGAGAGACATATGTCCCTTCGCCGGGGGCTGGATGGGTTCGCCGCGCTTATCCCCTGTCATCGCAGGGGGATCAACCGGTCAGAGCCCGTCAGGCCGCGCCGGCGAGACGAGTTCGCCCCGCCAGGGCCTGATCGACCGCCTCCAGCGTCGCCTCGATCGCCACCAGGGTCGAGGCGTGACGGGCGGGATAGTCGGCGACCTGTTTCAGAACGCGGAGCCCTTCGAAACGCCCGACGGGGCCTTCGCCGCCGGACTTCAGCATGGCGGTCATGGCGTCGCGGGCCTCCCTGATCTCATCCGCCGAGGCGCCGAGGACGGACTGGCCCAGGACGCCGGCGGCCGCCTGGCCCAGGGCGCAGGCCTTCACGTCCTGGGCGAAGTCCATGACCCGCCCCTGGTCGTCCAGGCTCACATCGACGATCGCGCGCGAGCCGCACAGTTTGGCGACCCGCTCGCCCGTCCCTTCCGGCGACGCCAGCCGACCGGCATGGGGCAGGTTGGCCGCCAGGGTCAGGATGCGCGCGCTGTAGAGGTCGTCGATCATGGCTGGAAGATAGGGGGCTCAAGGGGCGAGTGGAAGGCGTGAAACGTCCGCTAGACGCTCAGCGTCAGACCGCCGTCCGCCTCGACCACCAGGGTCGCGGTTCCATAGTCGGACAGCTGCGGATGGGGCGTCTCCAGCGGGTGGGACCAGGCCGCGGTCACCACCAGAACCTCCGCCCCGGCCGCCTCGCCGGCCGCGATGCCGGCCGGGGCGTCCTCGAACACCAGACAGTCGGCGATGTCCACGCCCAGCCTCTGCGCCGCCAGCCGATAGCCGGCGGGATCGGGCTTGCCGCGTTCCACGTCCTCGGCCGTGATCAGCACGGCGGGCGGTTCGACTCCTGCGGCCTTCAGCCGGGCCTGGGCCAGGGGCGCCGTGGCCGAGGTGACCACGGCCCAGCGGTCGGGCGGCAGGCGTTTGACGAAGTCGATCGCGCCGGGAATGGGGGCGACGCCCTCGACATCCTCGATCTCGCCCCGTTCCACCCAGGCGACCTCGGCCGCCAGGTCGACGCCCGGCAGGTTCTGGCGGCGGATGGTGTCGGCGGTGCGCACCCCGTGGATCGTGGGGATGAAGGCGACCGGGTCGATCCCGTGCCGTTCGGCCCAGCGGGTCCAGACGCGCTCGGCCGCTGCGGTGGAGGTGATCAGGGTGCCGTCCATGTCGAACAGGAAGGCGCGATAGGCGCGGGGGGCGGACCCGGGGGAGACGGTCATGCCCCTATCCAGCACGGCGCCGGCCGGGCGGCAAGCCGACGTTCCTGCCGATCAGCCGCCTTTCAAGGAGGACCAGGTGCGGGCGGTTTCGCTGGTCGATGGGGCGGAGGCGACCTCCGGCTGGGGCGCGGCCGGCGTATTGCGCGCCGCCAGCCAAGCCAGGTTCTGATCGGCCAGCTCGGGGGGCAGTTCGCGGCGCAGGATCTGTTCAGCCTCGCCCATCTTGCCTTGCAGGCCCAGGGTCATGGCCAGGGTCTGGCGCACCTTGCTGGAGGCCGTCGGCTGGGCCGCAGCCCGTCGCAGCAGGGCCTCTGCGCCGGGGGCGTCGCCGTGGGTCAGGGCCGCCGTTGCGGCGTTGGTCAGGACGTCGGGATTGTCGGGCGACAGGACCAGGGCCTGGTTCCAGGCCGCGCGCGCATCGTCGAACCGGCGCACCTGCTCATAGGCCACCCCCAGCAGCGAATAGGCCCGCCAGTCGCGGGGCGCCAGGTCGCGGGCCTTTTCTAGCGGGGCGATGCCGTAGAAGGCCTGGCCCCGGCCAATGTGGGCGCGGCCCAGCTCCAGCAGGGCGTCCAGATTGGCGGGCTGGAGGGCCAGCAGGGCCTGGGCCGTCTGGGCGGCCTGATCATAGCGGCCCAGTTCGCGCAGGGCCTGGGCCAGTTTGATCGCCGCCACGGGATCGGCCGGGTTCAGGTCGTGCTCGCCCGACCAAAAGACCGAGCGCGCCAGGGCGTCCATCCGATCATAGGCGGCGCGGACCTCGGCCGAGGCGGGTGCGCGGGTCGCGCTCTGGGCGCTGCTCTGGGCGCCGCTCTGGACGGCGTTCTGGGGCGCGCCCTGGCTCTGGACCGGGGCGGCCGCGACGGCGGGGGCCGCCGATAGGCTGAGAAGGGCGACGGTTGCGAGAAGGGCGGGCATGGGCGACATGGGGGGAGTCCTGACGGTTCCTCGGTCCGCCTCAGAATCGCCGGTTCGTGTCAACTCTTGGTTAAGAAGGTTCGCCATGCTCGCCTCCCATCCCCTGCTGGTCGCCGCGAACACCGGAGAGCAGGCCGTTCCGATCCGCCTGTCGGCGCCGGGCGCGGTTCTGGACGGGGCGGCGAAGTCCTGGGGCGAACGGCACGGCTTCACCGGCAAGGCCGGGGAACTGCTGATCGTGCCGGAGGGCGATGGGATCGGTCAGGTGCTGCTGGGGAGCGGCGCGGCCTTCGATCCGGTCCTGGCGCGGGGTCTGTCGGCCCGGCTGCCCGGCGGCTTGTACCGGCTGGAGGCCGAGCCCGAGACGGCGCGGGCGGCGGCCCTGGCCTTCCTCCTGGGGGCCTATGTCTTTGACCGCTACAAGGCCCGGCCGGATCGGCCGCCGGTTCGGCTGGTCGCGCCCGAGGGGCTGGACCTGGAAGAGACGACGCGGATCGTCGCCGCCTGCGCCCTGGCGCGCGAGATGGTCGATACCCCGGCCGCCGACATGGGGCCCTTGCAGATCGAGACCATCGCCCGCGAGATCGCCGAGAGCGCCGGGGCGGCGATCACCGTGACCGAGGGCGAGGCCCTGCTGGACGAGAACTACCCCGCCGTCCACGCGGTCGGTCGGGCGGCGGCCCCGCACCGGGCGCCCAGGCTGATCGAGATCGGCTGGAAGCTGGACCAGACCGACCTGCCTCTGGTGGCCCTGGTCGGCAAGGGGGTGGTGTTCGACACCGGGGGGCTGGACCTGAAGCCCGCCGCCGGCATGCGCAATATGAAGAAGGACATGGGCGGGGCCGCCCACGCCCTGGCCCTGGGGCGGCTGGTCATGCAGGCTGATCTGCCGGTGCGGCTGGCGGTCATCTTGGCGGCGGTGGAGAATGCGGTTTCGGGCGACGCCTTCCGGCCGGGCGACATACTGAACAGCCGAAAAGGGCTGACGATCGAGATCGGCAATACGGATGCGGAGGGGCGGCTGATCCTGGCCGACGCCCTGACGCGGGCGGGGGAGCATTCCCCCGACCTGACCCTGGACTTCGCCACCCTGACGGGGGCGGCGCGGATCGCCCTGGGGCCGGAGCTGCCGCCCCTCTATACGGATGACGAGGCCCTGGCCGCCGATCTGCTGGCCGCAGGGCGGGCGGTGGGCGACCCCCTGTGGCGCATGCCCCTGTGGCCCAGCTATCGCGCCGCCCTGGACACCGAGATCGCCGACATCAAGAACGACGCCTCGGCCTGGGCGCAAGCCGGGTCGGTCACGGCCGCCCTGTTCCTGCAAAGGTTCGCCCCCGCCAGCGGCGCCTGGGCCCATATGGACATCTTCGCCTGGAATCCCCGCGCCCGGCCCGGCTTCCCCGAAGGGGGAGAGGCCCAGGCCATAAGGGCCTGCTACGCCGTGCTGAAGGCGCGCTACGGCGGTTGAGGTCAGGCCGGGCTCAGCCCGAAGGTCCACGCCCCCTGAGGCGCATCGTCGGGCGAGCGGGGGCGCGGCGGCCGGGGGCGGCGGACGCGGCGGGCGCGGGTGCGGGATCGCAGTCGCTGCACCGCAAGGCGGGTCTGGGCCCGGAGGGCCTTGCCCGCCCTGACCAGGCCACGCCAGCCGGCGACGGCGCGAAGGCTCAGGGCCAGGACGGCGAGATCGAACAGCACCGTCACGTCGAACATCAGCACCCAGGCGATCAGGTCCGGCGCGGCCATGGCGAACAGCCGCACCCCTTCCGCCTCGAACAGGGCGACCGCCGCCGCACCGAGACCGATCACGAGGATCACGCCCAGGATCTGACCGCGCGTCAGACGGGACAGGATCGACGCGGGGCGCTCGACCAGCCAAAGCCGGAGGACGGTTCCGACGGGCCCCTGATCGAACAGCGTCAATCCCAGGACGATCAGCAGACACAAGGGCGCGAGCATCGAAACCCCAGGACGGCGGACGGCGGCTTGGCCGTTCCGCATCGAGATGGGCGTCCATCGACCAGACGCAAGGTCGGCCTGCGGACGAGAATTCCACAGAAAGACCGTGCCCATTAACGGCCGATTCGGCTTCCGGGGATAAGACTGCCGCTTCAGCCAATGCGAGCCCAGGTTTGACCGACCGCCTCGATCTTCTCCCGCCCGGCGATCGTCTCGCCCGCCCGGACCTGGCCGAACAGGCGCTGGAGGGCCTTGTGCGGGCGGCCGCCTATCGGGCGACCGAAGCCATGTCCTGCCGCGTAGCCGTCGCCGACGTCTGGTCGGACGGGGGCGAGCGGATCGACCAGCTTCTGCATGGCGAGATCTTCGACGTTCTGGATCGGTCGGAGGGCCGGGCCTGGGGTCGGGCGCGCCGCGACGGCGTGGTCGGCTGGGTGGTTCTGGACAGTCTGTCAGCCGGCGCGGCCTTGCCGACGCGAAGGGTGGCTGCGGTCGATGCGGCCCTGCCGCTGAACGCCCTGGTGGTCGAGACGGCGGAGGGCGTTGCGGACGCCGACCTGGCGCCGATCGGAACCTTTGAGCGTGATCCTGTCTCCGTGGCCGAACGCCTGCTGGGCCGGCCGCATGAACTGGGCGCCCGGTCCTCGGTCTCGACCGACTGTTCGGGTCTGGTGCAGCAGGCCCTGCTGGCCTGCGGCCTGCCGGGGCCGCGCCGGTCCGACGCCCAGGCGGAGCTGGGCCGGGCCGTGTCGGCCGAGGCCCCGGCGCGCGGCGACCTGGTGATCTGGCTGGCGCCCGGCGGCGACCACGACTGGACCGGCCATTCGGCCCTGATGATCGACGCCGAACGGATCATCCACGCCACGGGCGGCAAGGGGGTTCTGATCGAACCCCTCGCCGAGGTCGAGGCCCGGCTGACCGCCGAAGGCTTTGCGACGGCGATCTTCCGCCGCCTCTGAGACCGGGCGGGACCGTCGGGGTTGTGACGCCCCTAAAAAGACTGTCCGATGTGTCCGATGTGTCCGATGTGTCCGATGTGTCCGATGTGTCCGATGTGTCCGATGTGTCCGATGTGTCCGATGTGTCCGGTTCAGGCTGCGGCGGGCGGTTTCATTTTTGAAATTCGGCATTGAATCTAGCGAGGGGAGGACGGTCGGCGTCCTCTCAGTCGGTTCGCCATGTCAAAGACCGGATCGCCAGCCTAGCCCCGGCCGCGCCCCGGTCGCGTCGAACCGCCGGCCTGTTTCGCAACCGATTGAATCGACGAGGGACTCCTTGCGAAACTAGGGGCGTTCGTCGCGGAAGGTCCGCAGGGCGCCCAGACGGGCGAAGGCCAGGGTCAGGGCCTTGCGTCGGGCCGGCGCCAGGGGGGTGGCCGGCGCCTCGCGCACCACCGCCCCGCCGAAGCCGTCGGCGACGATCAGCCCCGGCGCCTCGGGCAGAATGTCCTGGGGAAACTCGGGCGCCACGGCGAAATAGAAGGCGTCGCAGAAGGGGCCGTACGCCTGCCATTTGCGATCGACGCGATAGTCGTCGACGCCGGACTTCACCTCGCAGATGACGACGTCGCCGCGCGGCCCCAGGGCCATGACGTCGGCGCGTCGCCCATTGGGCAGGCCGACCTCCAGCAAGGGCGCATAGCCCAGGTCCAGCATCAGCCGCGCCGCCCCGCGCGTGACCGAAAGCGTGGTTTCCGGCCGGCTGAAGACCAGTTCGAGATGAAGGGCGGCGGCGGCCATGCCGACTTTATGTTCCGGCTATGTTCCGAACGCAAGCGGCAGATCATTCATGCCGCGCGCAGGGCGTCGCGGGCCTGGGACGGCAGTCGGGCGATGACCGACAGATAGGCGCTGGCGGTCGCATCCGGCTGACGGCGGCCCTGTTCCCAGCCCTTCAACGTCGCCAAGGGGATGCGATAGGCGGTCGCGAACGCCTGTTGCGACAGGCCCAGCCCCTCGCGGATCGCGCGCACGTTGGGAACGTCGATCGTGTGGAGGCCGGCCGGCTCGCCGGCGCCGCGCGCATGGTCGGCGGCCTCCTGCATCGCTGCGATCAGATCCTGTCCAAAGGTGCTCATTGCCTGTCTCCTTCTCTGTCCGCAGCGGCCTTGATGGCGCCGGCCAATGCGGACACCGTCCTTTTCTCATCCGACGTCAGATCGGTCGCCTGCGCCTTGGCGTAGGCCAGCAACAGGTACAGCGGGCAGTCGGGGCGATAATAGAAATAGATCACCCTGGCGCCGCCGCGCTTGCCGCTGCCCGATCGTCCCCAGCGCAGCTTGCGCACGCCGCCCGTGCCGGGGATCAGGTCGCCTGTTTCCGGATTGCGCGCCACGTAATCAATGAGCGCAGCCCGTTCCTCATCGCTCCATATCGTTCCGGCCGAGCGCACGAAGGCCTGCGTCTCGGCGACGGTGATCGGGCGCGTCTGCATCGACCGAGATATACGTCAATGACGCCCACACTTCAATCCGGCGGCGACACTGAATTGGGCCGAGAAGGACGGGGTGCGAGATTGCGCCCCGTCTTAGGCGATCTCCGCCTTACGCGATCTCTTCGACATGGCCGTCCAGGCCCATCAGGGCCAGTTCGACCTCCAGATGGGGGTGGCGCTGTTTGATGGCGTCGCGCAGGGCGTGAAGCTCCTGCGTATGGACCGCCAGTTCCTTTTCGGGAGTGTCCACCGTCTCGGCGCCCAGGATGACCTTGTAGGCGCCGCAGTCGCGGTGGTCGATCACCACGACCTTGTGGATGTGATGCAGGTCGATGGCGACGTCCAGATGGCTCCAGAAGGTCTGGCCCCAGCTGGGGAATTTGTCGGTCAGGGCGCCCAGGGAGGCGCCGGCCAGAACGACGTGGTCGTATTTGTCGTGCAGACCGTGGCCTTCCATATAGGCGACGGTGTCGTCGGTGAGGCGGTAGTCCATGCAGGTCAGCAGCAGGATTTCCGTATGGCCCCGCGCCCGGGCTACGCCCGGCGCCAGGGTGGACAGAAGGCTGACCCCGCCGGCCATGGCCAAGAGGCCGAAGGCGCCGCGGCGGGACAGGGACGGGGTGTGGGCGCAGCAGTCGGGCATGGCGATCGCTCCGGATTGATCAGGCGATCACGGGTATCGGCGTTCGTTCAGTGCGCATAGTTCGTACCCTTCCGGAGCCGGTTGACAACCTGTCGTTAACGATCGCGCATCGGGTCCGCCTCAACCGATCAGGCTTAACGGCCGGTGCTGACGACCCGGCTCATGTCCAGCCCCAGGGCCCTGGCGCGGGCCAGCAGGCGGGCGCGATCCGCCGCCGAGGCGTTCTGGTCACGATGCCAGATCCACCAGTCCGACTTGTTTGGGAGGGCCAGGATGGCCCAGTCGTAGTTCGGGTCGTGATCCCAGACCCAGTAGTTCTGACCCGCCAGGCCGCCGAAGCTGAGCAGGCCGGGCAGGGTGAAGCGGAATTTGGCGTTGGTGGTCGTGTCGGTGATCCGGGCGGCGGCGCGCAGGGTTTCGTTGCGGCCGTCGGCGAGACGGGTGCAGGTGACGACCAGGCCGTACCGGTCGGGTCGGTCCAGGGGCGTGAAGTCGATCTGGGCCCGGCTGCAGTCCTTCTGGACGTCGTTGTGGCTGCGCTCGATCTCGAACCATCGGCCGTCGAACCGGTCCAGATCGACGGCGCGCGACTGGGCCAGGGCTGCGGACGGCGCAATGATGAGCGAGGCGGCGATTAGGGTGGCGCGAAGCATTGGGCGTTGTTCTCGTTGATCTCGCCTTGATACGCCCGACGGCGCGGCGCGGTTGCCTCCACCCACAGCGACGCCTCAGCCGGGCGAAATCCGCAGCGAGGCGCCGGCCCGGGCCTGAAATCGAAAAATCCCGACACCTGTCGCAGTTCTGAGACAGGGGCGCTCCGCCATCTCGAACCTTGGTCTGCGGGGCAGGATGAAGTTCACGCCTCGTTAAGAGCGCCGATTGCCTCAGTAAATCGAAATAGAGATGCCAATATCGCATATGCTTAGGCCCAAAAGTATTTAGAAAGGCGAGACGAAATGTCTGACATCAGTGAGAAAATCGTCACCTGGAACGCGCAGCAGCGTGAAGTGGGTGAAGTGGTCTATAAGCGCGCAGGCAAACATCTCGAACAGGCCCTGCTGGACGCCTATCGCGTAATCGACCCGACGCTGGACGCCCTGCCTCGTGACGTGTGGGAGAACGAGAAGCGGAAGTTCGCCTTCATTTCGCGCGGCGACTTTCCGCCCGAATATTTCGAACAGCAGGCGGTGATTACCGAGAACATCTCGAGCAGCCTCGACTACGCGACCTATTTGAGCAAGACCTATGCGGCCTACGCCGCCGGTCTGGCCTCGGGGCTGGTGAAGGAAAAGCCCTGGAACGAGAAGGCCGACCATGCCCTGATGCTCAGCCTGATGCGGTCGGTCTTTTCTGACGCCAGCGTCGTCATGTTCAACTATTTCCAGATCCTGAACGCCAAGGCCGACGAGGAGCGCGCCCTGGTCGAGGCGGAGCGGCGGCGCGTCGCCGAGGAGCAGGATGCGGTGGTCGCCGCCCTGGCCGACAGTCTGAACCGGCTGGCGCGCGGCGATCTGACGGCGGTGATCACCGCGCCGTTCAACGGGCGCTATCAGCAGATCAAGGACGATTTCAACGCGGCGATCGACAGTCTGCGCGAGGCCATGAGCGCGATTTCGACCTCCACCAGCGGGCTGCGGGCCGGCTCGGACGAGATCGCCTCGGCCTCGGACGACCTGTCGCGCCGCACCGAACAGCAGGCGGCCAGTCTGGAACAGACCGCCGCCGCCCTGGACCAGATCACCGCCACCGTGAAACGCAGCGCCGAGGGCGCAAAACAGGCCTCCGCCGCCGCCTCCGACGCCACCGTCGGCGCCGCCCGCTCAGGCGAGGAGATGCAGGAAGCGGTCGCCGCCATGGGCGAGATCGAGGAAAGCTCAAAACAGATCACCAACATCATCGGGGTGATCGACGAAATCGCCTTCCAGACCAATCTTCTGGCCCTGAACGCAGGGGTGGAGGCGGCGCGCGCCGGGGACGCCGGGCGCGGCTTCGCCGTGGTGGCCCAGGAGGTCCGGGCCCTGGCTCAGCGCTCGGCCGAGGCGGCGCGCGAGATCAAGGCCCTAATCGCCAACAGCACGGCCCAGGTCGAGCGCGGCGTCAAACTGGTCGGAGAGACAGGCAAGGCCCTGGGGGGGATCGTCAAGCGGATCGCCGACATCGACGGGCTGGTGTCCGAAATCGCCCAGTCGTCGCAGGAACAGTCCACGGGGCTGAACGAGGTCAACACCGCCGTCAATCAGATGGACCAGGTCACCCAGCAGAACGCGGCCATGGTGGAGGAGACCACCGCCGCCGCCGCCAATCTGCGGACCGAGGCGGGCGAGCTGGAACGGCTGGTGGCGCGGTTCCAGACCGGAGAGGCCGCCAACCGGCCTCAGCCGGCCCAGGCCGGCCGCCACGCCCCGGCCGACAATCCGGTCGGTAAGGCCCAAAGACGGCTCGCCGTCGCGGTCGGAGCCACCCAGGGCAATACTGCGCTCAAGGACTGGGAAGAGTTCTGACGCGCCCCCGGCGCCTGGTCGGCTCTAACCCGCCAGGGCGAGGCGGTTCCTGCCCCAGTCGGCGCGCGTCTGGCCCCACAGATGGACGGGCAGGTCGGCGAAGGGCTCGGGCAGGCGGGTGGGGCCGCGCAAAGTCGAGCCCAGCCGTTCGGCCAGCCGGATCGAGGCCGTATTGTCCAGGTCGATCGTGTGCACCACCTCGTCCCAGCCCAGGACGTCGAAGGCGTAGTCGATCGCAGCGGCGGCGGCTTCCAGCGCATAGCCCCGTCCCGTGGCGTCAGGGTGCAGGGACCAACCGACCTCCGGCCCCGGCCAGCCGTGGGGTCGCCACGGCCCGATCCGTCCGAGCCACCGGTCGGTGGTTTTCTCAAGCACCGAGAAGAAGCTTTCGCCGGTCAGGCTCCAGGCGCCGGCGACGGTCGCCATGATCCGCCAGGTTTCGGCCGGCGTCTTGGGGCCGCCGATGAAGCGCGTCGCATCGGGATCGGCCTGGAACTCGGCCCAACGCGGAAAATCCTCCATCCTCGGGGGACGCAGGGTCAACCGTTCGGTCTCGATACGGATCTCGGTCACAGCAGATACTCCCGCTCCAGCTCATAGTGACTGCCGTCGTCGGTCAGGACGCTGGAATAGAGGCCGAACCGGTCGATGCGGATTGGCGGCGAATGCAGCAGATTGTGGCCCGCCATCCAGGCGCCGATCCGGCCCGGATTGGTCTGGGGCTTAAGATAGGCCAGGGTGACGTGGGGGCGATAGTCGCGCTTCTCCAGGACGATGTTCGCCCGCTCGCCCGCCTTCCTGCAGCGACCGGCCAGGACCGAGAGGGGTTCGTTGGGCGTCTCGACGCCGGCCCAAATCGTGTGGCTGCGATGGTTGTCGCCGAAGGCGCCGACCCCCTTCAGCACGATCTCGAAGGGGGCGCCGGCCACGCGGGCCAGTTCGGACGCCAGGTCGTCGGCCCGCCGCTCGTCGGTCTCGCCGTAGAAGGCCAGGGTGACGTGCAGGGCCTCCAGCGGCCGCCAGCGGGCGCCGGGTAGGCCGGACTGACGCCGTTGCAGGGTCTCGCCGACGTCCGGCGGCAGGGTCAGGGCGGTGAACAGACGCAACATGCGACTGTTGGTAGCGGTCGGAACCGCCGCTTCCAAGTCCGGTTTTCCTTGCACTGGGAGCCTCGGCTTCCGATATTCAAGGCCTGTGACCGGGGAAGTCTCCCCGGCCGACTCGGAGAAGGTTCGTCGCCATGAGCGATTTCAACAACGGCTACGCCCGCCCGCTTCCGCAGACGGCCGACATGTCGGTCGACGCCGGCCTGCGCAGCTTCATGCTGGGCGTCTACAACAAGCTGGCCCTGGGCCTCGTTGTCGCGGCGGCCCTGGCCTATGTCACCGGCAATGTGCCGGCGGTGCAGCAACTGCTGTTCGGCGTGACGCCGGACGGCCGCGTCGGCCTGACGGTCCTGGGCATGGCGGTCCAGTTCTCGCCCCTGGTTCTGCTGTTCGGCTCGATGTTCTTCATGAAGAACCCGACGGCCAAGGGGGTGAACCTGCTCTATTGGGCCGTTGTCGCCTCGATCGGCGCGGGCCTGGGCATTCTGTTCCTGCGCTATACGGGCGCCTCGCTGGCCTCGACCTTCCTGGTCACGGCGGCGGCCTTCGGCGGTCTGAGCCTAGTGGGCTACACCACCAAGAAAGACCTGTCGGGCATGGGCACCTTCCTGATCATGGGCGTGATCGGCCTGATCATCGCCATGATCGTCAACATGTTCCTGCAATCCGGGACCTTCTATCTGATCATCTCGGGCCTGGGCGTGCTGATCTTCGCGGGCCTCATCGCCTATGACACCCAGCGTCTGAAGATGACCTATTACGCCCTGGGCGGCGACCAGAACGCCATGGGCGTGGCCACGGGCTTCGGCGCGCTGAGCCTGTTCATCAACTTCGTGAACCTGTTCCAGTTCCTGCTGGCCTTCATGGGCGGCAACCGGAACTGAGATTGGTCGCAAGACGGATGCGGAAAGGGCCCCTCGCGGGGCCCTTTTTTGGTCAGTCCACCACCTGAAACTTCCGCCCGTCGAACACTTTGAGCGCCTGGGCCAGGTCGCGGCCGCGTTTCAGGATCTGGCCGCCCTCCCCGATGACGGCCCACTGGCCCTGGCGGGTCTGGAGCGCCGGGCGTTTTTCGATGCGGTACAGGGGGGCGTCGCCCGAGCGGCGGAAGACGGCGAATTCGGCGAAGTCCTTGTGGCCCACCATGGCGTAGTCGCGCCAGTCGCCCAGGGCCACCATCCGGCCGTAGACCCGAAGGATCAGGTCCAACTCGCGCCGTTCGAAGAAGACCGGGCCGGCCTGTGGAGATGGGGGCGGCGGCTCGTGCGGGGTCAGGCTCATGATCTGAACTTAGGCGCATCGGCGCGGGACGCCAGAGGGGGTGGAAAAAGCGCTTCAGACACCAAATGGCCCCGTTTCGGTCCTTCGCCCGCCCGTTTGGGCGGCGAAATAACGATCATCGGCTCGTCGGAGTTCGGAAGCGTCCGGATCCTGAACAGCCCCCCCAGCCCCCTGGATGTTTCCAACAAGGGCTCCGGCGGCCGATGCTTCCTCCAAGCGAGCGCCCGCCCTGCCGATCCCCTCCCCCTCCCAGGCAAGGCGGGCGTTTCGCTGTCCGGAGCCCGGCCGGCGCCGCTCAGGCGGGCGTCTTCTCCTCAGCCGTCTTCTCCCGGGGCGTCTTCTCCAATGTGATCGTTTGGGTGTCGCCGCCGCGCCGCACCTCCAGGGCGACGGAGCCGGCTGCGGCCTCCAGCGCCCGAGCCGCCGCGCGGATGTCCGCCGTCGCAACGCCGTCGATGGCGAGGACCAGGTCGCCGGCCAGCAGTCCGGCCTGGGCGGCGGGCGTGCCGGCCTCGACGGCCGAAACCTGAACCTCGCCCTCCATGTCCCGCAGGGTGGCGCCATAGGCCAGGACGCGATCCGCGCCGACCTGGACCGGGGCCTCGACCGGCGGCTCGACGGCGAGGGCGGTCGTGGCCTCGCGCCCTCCGCGCAGATAGACGACGCTCAGGCTGGAGCCCGGCGCGGCGACGCCGACGGTGGCGTTGATGGAGCCGGCGTTGGCGACCGGTCGTCCCTGGAGGCGCAGGATGACGTCATCCTCGCGCAGGCCCGCGCGTTCGGCGGGCGAGCCGGGGGCCACGTCGGCCACCACGGCGCCGCGCACGATGCCCAGCCGCATGCGGCGCGCCTGCTCGGGCGTCAGGGAGGCGAAGATGGCTCCGGTCTCGCCGCGCTTGACCTCGCCCTGGGTGCGCAGCTGGTCGGCGACATAGAGCATGATGCGGGTGGGCACGGCGAAGGCGATGCCGTCATTGCCCCCGCCCATGCCGCCCGACAGGATGGCGGTGTTGATGCCGATCAGCCGGCCCCGGCTGTCCAGCAGCGGCCCGCCCGAATTGCCCGAGTTCACGGCCGCATCGGTCTGGATATAGTCCTCCACCGCATCGCCCAGGCCCGATCGGTTCAGACCCGAGATCACCCCCATGGTCAGGGTCTGGTCCAGGCCCAGGGGGTAGCCGACGGCGAAGGCCAGGTCGCCGGTCCGCAGGGTGTCGGAATCCACCGTCTGCACCTGTTTCAGGTTCAGCGGCCGCCCGTCGGGCGTGATCCGCAGCACGGCGATGTCGGTGGCCTTGTCCGCCCCGACCAGGACGGCGTCGAACAGCCGGCCGTCGATCAGATCGACGGTGAATTTCCGCCCGTTCTCGACCACATGGTTGTTGGTGATCACCAGGCCCTGGGCCGCGTCGATGACGACGCCGGAGCCGGAGGCGTAGGGTTTGGGATCGTCCGCATCGGAACTGGGGCCGCGCGACTGGCCCAGGGTCGTCACCTTGACCACGGCCGGCAGCGAGCTTTCCAGACCTGCGGCGAAGCTGAAGACGCCGCGGCGCGCGTCATAGGGCAGGACGGTGGGCGCCGACTGGGCCAGGACGGGGCCGGCGGCGGCCAAAAGGGCGGTCGCGACAGTCAGGGAGGCGGCGGCCGAAAAGCGAAGCGTCATGGAATGTCCCTTGATCGAGCCCCGACCTTAGCCCGACTTGATCAAACTGACGATGGGCGCCGTCCCGATCGAAGGCCGTCGCGTCGGATCCGCGAAACAGGGCTTGCGCGGCGACCGTTCCCGCGTGACCATCGTCGGGCGAACACCGGGAGCCGCCGCATGAGCCAGACGACGATCGACCGCGCCCGCCGGTGCTCGACGCCGTTCGACCGTCTGTTCCGCGATCATCCGCGCGAGGTGGGCGAGACCTATTTCCAGCACATGGCCGCCTCGGGCGGTTTCGGTTTCCGCCTGCTGCGGCTGGCGGGCGCCGCCTTCGCCCACGCCCTGGTTCCGGGCGTGCACAAGACCACCGTCTCCACCGCCATCCGGGGCATGGCCCAGGAGATGGGCGGCCGGGCGGAGGAGGCGAAACAGAGCCGGATGCGCGACGCCGGGGTCTGGGACGTGGGGCTTTAGGGCGCTCCGACCGGCCCGGTCATGCAATTGCCGGGGTTTGTGCTATAGAGGCGGGCTAAACCGCATCCAGGATCGCCGCCTTGAGCATTACGCTCGATCTTTCCCGTGTCTCGAACGCGCCCGCTGTGAAGGCCCCCGTCAACCTGTCCGGTCTGACGCGGGCCGGCCTGCGCCAGGCCCTGATCGATGCGGGCGTCTGCCCGCCTGAAAAGGCCAAGATGCGCGCCAGCCAGGTGTGGAGCTGGATCCACCACTACGGCGTCACCGACTTCGCGGCCATGTCGAACGTCGCCAAGGACATGCAGGCCAGGCTGGCCGAGCATTTCACCCTGACCCGGCCCGAGATCGTGGAACGCCAGGTGTCCAAGGACGGCACGCGCAAATGGCTGATCCGCACCGCCCCGGGCATCGAGATCGAGACGGTCTACATCCCCGACGTGGGCCGGGCCGGAGCGCTTTGCGTGTCCAGCCAAGTCGGCTGCACCCTGAACTGCACCTTCTGCCACACCGGAACCCAGAAGCTGGTCCGCAACCTGACCGCCGCCGAGATCGTGGCCCAGGTCCAGGTGGCCCGCGACGACCTGGAGGAATGGCCGTCGCCCAAGGAAGACCGCCGCCTGTCCAACATCGTCTTCATGGGCATGGGCGAGCCGCTCTATAATCTCGACAACGTCTCGGACGCGATCGACATCATCTCGGACAACGAGGGGATCGCCATTTCGCGGCGGCGGATCACCGTCTCGACCTCGGGCGTCGTGCCGATGATCCCCGAGCTGGGCGAGCGGACCGGGACCATGCTGGCCATCAGCCTGCACGCCACCAACGACCCGCTGCGCGACGTCCTGGTGCCGCTGAACAAGAAATATCCGCTGGACCAGCTGATGGCCGCCATCCGCGCCTATCCGGGCCTGGGCAACGCCAAGCGGGTGACGTTCGAATATGTCATGCTGAAGGGCGTCAACGACAGCCCCGAGGAGGCGCGCGCCCTGGTCAAGCTGATCCAGGGCATACCGGCCAAGGTTAACCTGATCCCTTTCAACCCCTGGCCCGGCACGGACTATCAGTGCTCGGACTGGAAGACGATCGAGGCCTTCGCCGCCATCCTGAACCGCGCCGGCTACGCCAGCCCCATCCGCACCCCCCGCGGCCGCGACATCCTGGCCGCCTGCGGCCAGCTGAAGTCCGAAAGCGAGAAGCTGCGGGCGAGCGCAATCAGGAAGGCGGAGCAGGCGGCGGCGTGAGCGGCCTGTAACTACGCCTCCAAATGATCCATCCGGCCAGCCCGCCTGGGATCGCCAACAGTGGGGCGGCTAATTCCGTGCCCGGGGCAAGAAGCCGAAAGACGATTGCGCCCGCGATAACGCTTTCGATTGCGGCCGTAATCGAGAAGGCGCCTACGCTGGTTCGGCCTGAATTATGCAGAATCCACCAAGTTGGAATTCCGACGACGATCAGGCCAACAAGATAGACCGGGAAAGAGATTATGAAGCCGTAGAGGGCTGCGAGCAGCCCGAACAGAAGTCCCCCGCCCAGGGCGTTGCCCAAGCCAGTTTCGCCGGGCGAAACGATTATGCTGATCCACATTCCTATGGCCGACATTCCAGCTGTGGTGCTTGCGGCAAGGACGTTTGCAATGATGAGCGTACCAAGCCGATCCGACATCGACTTGATCATATCTTAGCCACAACTCTGTTTAGAGGTCTCGGACCCATGCTTTCCGGCGTCCGCACATCCCAGGCCAGACCCAGCCGTTCCAGCAATTGAATGAACCGGAACCCCCAGTCGCTCTGGCCCGGGTAGAGGCCGATCTTCGCCGAGCCGGGATAGGCGTGGTGGTTGTTGTGCCAGGCCTCGCCCATGGTGGGGATGGCGGCCCAGGGGACGTCATGGGCCTGGACGCCCGCCTCGCGCACCAGCCAGGTTTGCGGACCGCGACGGTGGGCCAGATGGCCGACGAACCAGTGGCCGATGACGCTGGCCGAGACCCGGGCGCAGACGCCCCAGACCACGAAACCCCAGCCGCCCATCAGCCACAGCGCCGCCGCGACAGGAAGCTGTTGCAGCATCCAGGTCCGTTCCAGGAACCGATAGAAGGGATCGCGGCCGATCCGGCCCAGCTCGAACTGGGGCGGCCGTTCCAGCACCAGCCGGCAGTGCATCTGCCACCAGGCGTCGACCGCCATCGGCCGCCGGTGCGCCAGATAGTCGTGACAGTCGGTCTGGCGCTGGGCCCAGTCGCGGATGTCGTGGGTGCGGATCATCCAGAAGGGGCCGCTCATGCCGACCAGGGTCCCGAACCAGGCCAAGACGCGCTCCAGCCACAGCGGGCAATCGAAGCTGCCGTGGATCAGCCGACGGTGAAATCCGACCGAATGGCCCAGCAGAAGCGTCGTCCCTGTCACGACGACGAAGACTGCGACAGCGGCGAGGCTGAAGGTCTTGGCGCCGAAGATCAGGGCGGCGGCCAACATGGCGCCGTTCCACAGCGAGTGACGCGGGTCCCAGACGACACGGCCTTCGATCGGGCTGCAGCCGGGCGTCTCGACGAGACTGTTCACGGCGCAGGGATCAGCGTGGTCCATGTCGGCCTCCCTTCGTAGGTAATTAGGCAATCACTTAAACATTGAAATGACCCGCTGGCAAGCGCTTAGCAAATCGCTTAAATACCGCCCATGCAACGCGTGTTCGAAGCCCTTTCCAGTCCCGTCCGCCGCAAGATCTTGGCCTATCTGGCCCACGCGGACCTGACCGCCGGGGAGATTGCGGCCAAGTTCGAGATCTCCAAGCCGGCGGTGTCCCAACACCTGTCGGTGCTCGAGGTCGCGGGTCTGGTGACCAGCGAGAAGAAGGGCCAGTACGTCCATTACAGCTTGGCGCCGGACCAGTTGACCAACACCCTGAACGGCTATGTCCAGGAGGTGTGCCCGGTCGCCAAGCCGTTGAAACGCGAGAGCGCGGCCCTGGCCAAGGCGCGCGCGAACAAGCCGGATGACGCAGGCCTGTAATCTTTCGTCACAAGGTGTTGCTTCGCCGCGCTTGCGGATTGGGGCGGCAATCGGGCAAGGCGTAGAGACATGGACCCCTCACTGACGAACGTCCTGTCGAGCGCCGAGGTGCAGGCTTTCGCCTCGGGCTTTCCGGTCATGGTCACGCACCTGATCGTGACCCTGCTGCTGCTGGCGGCGGGGGCGACGGTCTACGCCCTGCTGACGCCGTGGAAGGAGATCGCCCTGATCCGCGAGGGCAATCCGGCGGCGGCGGTGGCCTTCGCGGGAATTCTGGTGGGTCTGGCCATTCCGCTGGCGGTGTCCCTGTCGGTCTCGACCTCGGTGCGGGACGTGGCCATCTGGGGCGTGGCGACCCTGGTGCTGCAGCTGCTGGCCTTCCGGATCGTCGACCTGATGCTGCACGGCCTGCCGCAGCGGATCAAGGACGGCGAGGTTGCGGCCTCGGTGGTCCTGGTGGGGGCCAAGCTGGCGACCGCCCTGATCCTGTCGGCCGCCCTGACCGGCTGAGCGGCGAACGGATCGCGTCATGCAATTCCCCCGCCTGCCGGACTGGGCCATCTACGGAGCGGTGGCGGGCGTGCTGCTGGCGGTGTCGCTGGGCCGGCGCGAAAACGCCGACGCCCCGCCCGCCCCGCCGCCGCCCGACGAGATCGAGGGCGCCCTGCTGGGCCCCATCACCCCCTTCGACACAGCCGTCACCCTGGACGCGCCGGACACGCCCTTTACGCCGAAATCCGGCACCGCCTTTTCGATCGCCGGGCGCGGTCGCTGGGTCACGGCCCGCCATGTGGTGGAGGGCTGTCGTCGGCCGGCCCTGGTGGTGGGCGGCGGCCGGGCGGTGGCGGCCGACGTGCGCCTGGCCCCCCGGGCCGACGTGGCCCTGCTGCTCACCGAAGGCGGGCCGCCCGCCCTGCCGGTCGCGGTCCAGGCCCCGCTGCGCAAGGGCCAGCGCGCCTTTCACCCCGGCTTTCCCCAGGGGCGGGCGGGCGAGGTGACCTCGCGCCTGCTGGGGCGCGAGACCCTGAAGGTGTTCGGACGCGGCGCCCATGACGAACCGGTTCTGGCCTGGGCCGAGGTCGGGCGCACCGACGGGCTGGAGGGGACCCTGTCGGGACTGTCGGGCGCGCCGGTGATGGACGGGCGCGGGCGGGTGCTGGGCGTCACCATCGCCGAGGCGCCGCGCCGGGGCCGGATCTACACCACGGCCCCTGAATCCTTCGCCCCCGCCATTCGCGGCGAACAGCGGGCGGACGAGGCGGCGCTGGGCGAGCCGGTGACCATCGACAACTACGGCCGGGTCGCGGATGCGCTGAGGCGCGATCTGCGGGTGGCGCAGGTGGTGTGTCTGTCGGTTTGAGGCTTTCGTCTCCTCCCCATGAAATGGGGAGGGGGACCGCGCGAAGCGTGGGGGAGGGGTTGTCAACGCCGCACCGACCGTAATGATGCGGAAAGAACCCTCCGTCACGACGCGAAGAGCGTCGCGCCACCTCCCCGCAGAGCGGGGAGGAGACATGATGACTGCGCCTACTTCAGCGAACCGCTGTTGAGGTTCAGTTCGCTCGCCTCGATGACCTCCAGGTTCGGGTGTTTGGCCCGCAGGTCGTCGAGGAACAGCGACCCGTCGCCGACGATCACCAGGCTGGCGCGATTGACCGGCAGGTGTTCGGCGAAGGCGGCCTGGACCTGTTCGGGGGTGACGGCGCGGACGCGGCCGGCGTAGTCGGCCAGATCGCTCATCGGCAGGTCGTAGAGGGCCAGGTTGGCGACCAGGGCGCCCAGGCCGTCGACCGTCTCCAGCGAGCGGCCGAAGCCGCCGATCAGGGTGGCCCGGCGCGGCGCCAGGTCGGCCTGGGTCGGGGTTTCCGCGCCCAGTTTGGCGATCTCGGCCAGGATCAGATCGGCCACCTCATCGGCGGTCTCGTTCTTGGTCTGGGTCGAGGCGGTGAACAGGCCCGCATCGGCGCGCGCGCCCAGGGAGGAGCCGGCGCCGTAGGACAGGCCGCGCTTGATGCGGATCTCCTGGTTCAGCCGCGACGAGAAGCCCCCGCCCAGCAGGGTGTTGCCCAGGGTGAGCGGGAAATAGTCGGCGTCGGTGCGCGACACGCCGCGAATGGCGGCGACGACCGCAGCCTGACCCGCGCCCGGTTGGTTCACCACGACGATGCGCGGGGCCAGGGCCTGACCGGCCGGGTTGGCGACAGGCGCGGCCGCCTGTCCCTCCGGACGCCAGTCGCCGAACGCCTGCTGCGCCAGGGCGCGGGCGGCGGCGGGGGTGATGTCGCCCGAGAAGACCAGGGTGGCGTCCGAGGGGCGATAGCGGGCGGCGTGGAAGGCGGCGACGTCCGCCGGGGTGATGACGGGCACCGACTGGACCGTGCCCGAGCCCGGCGCCCCATAGGGGGCGTCGCCATAGACGACCCGGCCCACGGCCTGGCCGGCGATCGAGCCCGGCTGGCTGAGGGCGACGCGAAGATTGTCCAGGGTCTGGGCCTGCTGGCGCTCAAGCTCCTCGGCGGCGAAGGTCGGGTTCTTCACCAGATCGGCCATCAGGGCGACCGTCGCGGGGAAGGCGTTGGCCGGGGCGTTGGCGTAGACATTGGTGAAGTCCACCCCGGCGCCCGCGCCGATCGAGGCGCCCAGCTGTTCGATCTCGGTGGCGATCTCGGGCGCCGACTTGGTCTTGGTGCCCTGGGTCAGAAGGGCGGCGGTCATCGCGGCGATTCCGGCCTTGCCCGCCGGGTCGTCGGACGAGCCGGCGTCGAAGCTGAGGCGGGCCGAGACCAGAGGCACGCCGTCGGTCGGGGCCACCAGGACGCGCAGGCCGTTGTCCAGGCGGAAGTCGGCGACGGCGGGGGTGGCCGGGGCCACTTCCGCGCCGGGCTGCGGCAGGGGCGTGCGCTGGGCTTCCGGCAGCAGGACCGCCGGGGTTCCGGCCGGGGCCAGATCGGCGACCTTGACCGGAGCATCCACGTTCATCTTCTGCACCGAAGGCGGGTTCTGTTCGTCGGCGGGCAGATAGCGGATCGTCGACTGGCGCTGGGGCGTCAGATATTTGCGGGCGACGCGCTGGACGTCGGCGACGGTGACGGCCTGGATCTGGGCGATCTCGCGGTCGGCGGCGGCGGCGTCGCCGGTGTTGATCAGGGCGAAGCCCAGCGCCGAGGCGCGGTCGTCCACCGTCTCGCGATTGCGCAGGGCGTCGGCGACGATCTCGTTCTTGGCCTCGGTCAGTTCGGCGGCGGTGACGGGGGCGTCGCGCAGCTTGGCGATCTCGGCGTTCAGGGCGGCGATCCCTTCGTCCGCCGTATGACCCTGGGCCATGATGGCCAGGGCGGTCAGATTGCCGGCCTGCTGGGCGAAGTCGGGGGTCGAGCCGATCTGGGCGGCGATCTGCTGATCATAGACCAGGGAACGATACAGGCGGCTCGATTCACCGGTGGACAGTATGCCGTCCAGCACGGTCAGGGCGGCGCGGTCGGCGTCGGCGTATTTGACCGTCGGCCAGCCGATCACCACGGCGGGCAGGGGGACGTTGGGCGCATAATAGGTGACGTCGCGCGGCCCGGTCGGCTCGGGCTCGGCCACATTGTTGGTCGGCAGCGGCGTCGCCGGGTTCTTCAGCGGGACGAAATACTGATCGATCCAGCGGTCCAGCTGGGCCTGGTCGAAATTGCCGGCCACGATCAGATAGGCGTTGTCGGGCCGGTAGTAGGTGGCGTGGAAACGCAGGACGTCGTCCAGGGACGAGGCGTTCAGCTCCTCGATCGAGCCGATGCCGGGACGGCGATAGGGGCTTTCCTGATACAGGGTCTCGGGCACGAACAGGCCGAACAGACGGCCATAGGGGTTGGCCAGGATGCGCTGGCGATATTCTTCCTTCACCACGTCGCGCTCGGCGACGAAGGTCGGCTCGTCCACGACCAGGGAGCCCATCCGCTCGGCCTCGGCGAACAGCATGCGCTGGAGGTGGTTGGCGGGGACAGTCTCGAAATAGGCGGTGGTGTCGTCGGCGGTGAAGGCGTTGTTCGATCCGCCCACATCCTCGGTCAGCCGGTCGAAGGTCTCGGGCGGCAGGTTCTTGGTCGCCTTGAACATCAGATGTTCGAACAGATGGGCGAAGCCCGAGCGGCCGGCCGGATCGTCCTTGGACCCGACCTTGTACCAGACCTGAACCGTCACGTTCGAGGTGTCGGCGTCGCGGGCGGTGTAGACTTCCAGCCCGTTCGGCAGGACGCGCTTGGTGAAGCCCAGGGGCGGGACGACCACGCCCTGCTGGGCCTGGGCGGCGACAGGCGCAGGCGCGAGTGCGGCGGCCGGCGCTGCGAAGGCGGGCGCGGCGAGGCCCAGCAGCAGGGCCGAGGCGGCGACGGTGGCGGTGAGGCGAAATTTCATGCGGGTCTCCAGGCCCGGAGCGCCGGGCGATGAGACCGTATCAGCCCTCGGCTGACATGCACCTTACCGAGCTGTAATTATCGTCGTTCAAACACCTCGACGCCGATCTCGCCGTCCGGCGTCAGCCAGGCGTGTTTCATTCCCTGGCTGTTGAAAGGGGCGGCGATGTTTCCGGCGGCGTCAAGGGCGATCAGGCCGCCGTCGCCGCCCATCTGGCCGATCTCGTCGATGACGGCCTGGGTCGCATCGGCCAGCGACTGACCGGCGGCGACACGCCAGGCGACCTGGGCGGCGGCGGCGACGCGGATGAAATATTCGCCCTGGCCGGTGCAGGAGGTCGCGGCGTGGCCGTCGGCCCAGGTTCCGGCGGCGGGGATGGGGGTGTCGCCGGCGCGGCCCGGCATCTTGCCGAAGACCCCGGCGGTCGAGGTGGCGGCGGCCAGGCGGCCGGCGGCGTCCAGCACGCAAGCGCCGACGGTGCCGTGGCTGAGGGTTCCGGGCGGATGATTGTCCTCGCCCTGGCCGGCGCCCGTGTACCAGGCGGCCTCGTCGGCGACGGGCTCCAGCCCCTGATCCTGGGCGAACAGGGCCGCGCCCTCGCCCACCAGCATGACGTGGGGGGTGCGCTCCATCACGGCGCGGGCGGCGACGACAGGGTTGCGAAAGCCCTGGAGGGCGGCGACGGACCCGGCCCGTTTCGTCGATCCGTCCATCAGGCTGGCGTCCAGCTCATAGGCGCCGGCCAGATTGGGCGAGGCGCCCTTGCCGGCGACATAGAGGCCGGAATCCTCCAGCATGACGACGGCGGCCGTGGCGACGTCCAGGGCGCTTTCGCCCGCGTCCAGACGCGGCTTCATGGCCTCGACCACCTGGCGCATGTGGGCGATTTCGGCGTCATAGTTGCGTTCGCGCCGGGCGCCGGCGCCGCCGTGGAGGATGAGGGCGGTCATGTCGTCTTCCTGAGCCTGTCTCTGTCGCCTCTTTCAATCGGGCGTGGCGCTCTTTAGCGTCGGGATGAAGGCCGCGCCATGTCGGTCGAACACAAGCGGGCCTCAAGTCGCGCTAAGCGCGGTAGGCCCAAGGGAGGAATAATGCGCGCAGTTCTGTCCAAGGCCGCCGGTGGTCCCGAAACTCTCGTGGTCGAAGACGTGCTCGATCCGACACCCAAGGCGGGCGAAGTGGTCATCGAGGTCAAGGCCGTGGGGATCAACTATCCCGATACGTTGATCATCGAGGACAAATACCAGTTCCGCCCCGAACGGCCCTTTTCGCCCGGCGCTGAGGTGGCGGGCGTGGTCGAGGCGGTGGGCGAGGGCGTCAAGGGCGTGGCCAAGGGCGACCGGGTCATCGCCGTGCCCGGCTGGGGCGGGCTGGTGGAACGGCTGGCGGTCAGGGCCGAGACGGTCATTCCCATGCCCGAGGCCATGAGCTTCGAGGAGGCGGCGGCCCTGATCATGACCTACGGCACCAGCTATTACGCCCTGAAGGACCGGGCGCAGCTGAAGCCGGGCGAGACCCTGCTGGTGCTGGGCGCCGCAGGCGGCGTCGGCGCCGCCGCCGTGGAGCTGGGCAAGGCCATGGGCGCCCGCGTGGTCGCCGCCGCCTCGACCAATGACAAGGTCGAGTTCGCCCTGGCGCTGGGGGCCGACAACGGCCTGATCTATCCGACCGGGCCGATGGACAAGGCGGCGCAGAAGGAACTGTCGGGCGAGTTCAAGCTGGCGACCGGCCGCGACGGCGCGGACGTGGTTTACGACGCGGTCGGCGGCGATTACGCCGATCCGGCGCTCAGGGCCATGGACTGGAACGGGCGCTATCTGGTCGTCGGCTTCCCGGCGGGCATCCCGGCCCTGCCGCTGAACCTGACCCTGTTGAAATCGGTGTCGGTGATCGGGGTCTTCTGGGGCGCGGCCGTGGCGCGCGATCCCAAGGGCCACGCCGCCAACATGGCCGAACTGATGCAGATGTACGCCGAGGGCAAGATCAAGCCGCGCGTGTCTAAGACCTTCCCGCTGGAGAAGGCGGGGGCGGCGATCGCGGCCCTGGGCGACCGGCAGGCCCTGGGCAAGATCGTGGTGACGGTGGGGGATTAGGTTTCCTTCTCCCCTTGCGGGAGAAGGTGGCCCGAAGGGCCGGATGAGGGGTTTGAGCGAAACGGCTATGCCGGCGCGACCCCTCGCCCGACCGCGCCAGGACGACGGCTGCGCCGCCGTGCGCGGTCTCCCTCTCCCGCAGGGGGAGAGGGGTGTGCCTATTTCCCCCTCAGCCGCTCCACCGCCTCTTCCGCCTGGTCGCGGTGGCGGCGCTTGATGTTGGCGCCCAGGGTGGCGATCAGGGCGGCGATGACCGCCGCGTCGTCGGTGTAGCCTATGCCGGCGAACAGGTCGGGAATGGCGTCCACCGGCATGACGAAATAGGCCAGGGCGGCGAAGATCATTCCCTTGGCCGGAAGAGGGGTCTGGGGATCGCGGGCGGCGTACCAGGCGGCCAGGGCCTGATCCGCGAAGGGGATGCGGGCCGCCGTGCGCTGGATCTTGGGCCAGAAGCCGCGCGTCACCCGCGCCTCATTGACCTTCACCACGGTCGGGACCAGGGCCTTTTTCGGGTCCAGGGCGTCTTCGGGCGAGACGGGTTTGGCTTTGGCGGTCATGGCCGCTAAATCCTCAAACGAAACTCAGGTTCATTACAACATAGGAAAGACCGAGATGAAACTCGACAGCAGCATCGCCGCCGTGGTCACGGGCGGGGCGTCCGGCCTCGGCGAAGGCACGGCCCGCGCCATCGCCGCCACGGGCGCCAAGGTGGCCCTGTTCGATCTGAACGCCGAGAAGGGCGAGGCCATTGCCGCCGAGATCGGCGGCGTCTTCTGCCAGGTGGACGTGACCGACGACGCCTCGGTGGCCGCCGCCTTCGAAAAGGCGCGCGCCGCCCACGGCCAGGAGCGGCTGACCGTCAACTGCGCGGGCATCGCCACCGGCATGAAGACCGTCTCGCGCAAGAAGGACACCGGCGAGATCAAGGCCCACGACATGGCCCAGTTCGAACGCACCGTGCGGGTCAATCTGTTCGGCACCTTCCGCGTCCTGTCGCAGTCGGCGGCGGGCATGGTGACCCTGGAGCCCATGGCGGACGGCGAGCGCGGCCTGATCGTCAACACCGCCTCGGTGGCGGCCCAGGACGGCCAGATCGGCCAGGCGGCCTATTCGGCCTCCAAGGGCGGGGTCTACGCCATGACCCTGCCGATCGCGCGCGACCTGGCCCAGGAAGGGGTGCGCTGCAACACCATCCTGCCCGGCATCATGTGGACGCCGATGATGGCCGGCATGGACCAGAAGATTCAGGACGCCCTGGCCGCCGCCATCCCCTTCCCCAGCCGTCTGGGCACGCCCGCCGACTACGCCTCCCTGGTGCTGGAGCTGGCGCGCAACGTCTATATCAACGGGGAGTGCATCCGCCTGGACGGGGCCATTCGACTGGCGCCGCGCTGACGCGCGGAAGGGCGCTATCGCTCGCCGCGCGGCGGCTCGCTGCTTGAGCGCGGAAGGGCGCTACGCTCGCGACGCTTTCCCGCCTTCGCGGGAATGACGAGGCTCGCTGCTTGAGGGCGAAGGGGCTCCGGCCGCGATCAAAAGGCGGTCTCTCGGCCTCAAGCAGCACGAAGTGCGATAGGCCGAAAAAAAGGGTTGCGGTCCGCCGCAACCCTCCGCTATACGCCCCCTCCTCGACGGGGCGCACACGCGGCGCCTTACGGATTGCGGGCGTAGCTCAGGGGTAGAGCACAACCTTGCCAAGGTTGGGGTCGGGCGTTCGAATCGCCTCGCCCGCTCCATGTCGGGATGCAAAATCAGGGGCCTGTCGTTCTCGGCAGGCCCCGATTTTTTGCCTGAAACCCAGCGATGTCTCAGAGCAGGGCGGCCGCCAGCGTCAGGGCGCCGAGGCCCAGAGACAAGGGTAGCCGCAGCCCCAGCCAACCCTCGGGCGTCAGGCCTAAGGCCTTCAGCCGGACATCGACCAGGACGCTGAGGGCGATGAAGCCGCCCAGCAGGCCCAGCGACAGTCGGAGATCGCTCTCGCCCGCCGCGAGGGGCCAGGCCGCAGCCAGGGCCAGCAGCGACGGAAGCACCGCCACGCTCCAGACCCAGGCCGGGGCCTTGCCGCGCGCGGCCGTCGCCAGGCCCCACCAGACCCCGCCCAGGAAGCTGAAGATCAGGGCGGCGTAACCAAAGGCCAAACCCAGGGCCAGGGGGCGCAGTTCGGCCCCGCCGCCGACCAGCAGGGCGACCGCCGCCGCCTGGGGCAGCAGGCCCGAGAAGCCCAGCAGGCGGGCGAGGGAGGGAAGGCGGGCGGGGGCGTTCGTGTCCATCTCGATCCGGCGTCTGTGCGGGGAGGCAAATCCGATCCCCGGCGCCGGTTCGTATATCACGATCACCGCGCGCCGCGCCTTCCGGAAGCTCTCCTCCCCGATGATCCGACGTTCAGCCCGCCCCGCGCCCTGTTCTGAACCGAGCCGATGAGCCGGCTGGTCGTCTGGCACGACGGGGCCTGCCCCCTGTGCCGCCGCGAGATCGCCCTGATGCGACGGCTGGACCGGCGCGGCGCCATCGAATTCGTCGATGTGGCGGGCGACGGGGATGTCGCCTGCCCGCTGGATCGCGAGACCCTGCTGGCCCGGTTTCATGCGCGCGAGGACGGGCGGATCCTGTCGGGGGCGGCGGCCTTCGCGGCCATGTGGCGGGCCATTCCCCTGTTGCGGCCCCTGGGCCTCGCGGCGCGGTCGCCGGTTGTGCTGGCGGGGCTGGAGGCGGCCTATCGCCTGTTTCTGATGGTGCGGCCCCGACTTCAGGCCCTGGCGCGAAGGGCGGGTTGAGCCATGGCGGTTCTGAGACTGGTGCTGGGCGATCAGCTTTCGGGCGGCCTGACCGCCCTGGAGGGGCTGGATCCCGCCGCGGACACGGTGCTGATGGCCGAGGTGCGCGACGAGGCGACCTATGTCCGCCATCACAAGCAGAAGATCGCCCTGGTCTTCGCCGCCATGCGGAACCACGCCGAACGGCTGAGGGCTCGGGGCGTGCGGGTGCGCTATGTGGCGATCGACGATCCGGACAACAGCGGCTCCATCACGGGCGAACTGGCGCGGGCCCTGGCGGCGGGCGTCTATGACCGCGCCGTCCTGACCGAATGCGGGGAATGGCGCCTGGCCGAACATCTGGCGGCCTTCGCCGAAGGGGCGGGCCTGCCCGTGGAGATCCGCGAGGACCGGCGGTTCATCTGTTCCCACGACCGGTTCCGACGCTGGGCCTCGGGCAAGTCGCAGCTGCGGATGGAGTTCTTCTATCGCGAGATGCGGCGCGCGACCGGTCTGCTGATGGACGGCGATCAGCCGGAGGGCGGGCGCTGGAACTATGACGCCGAGAACCGCAAGAAGGCGCCGCGCGGGGTGAAGCCGCCCCAACGGCTGCGCATCACGCCCAACGCCATAGCCCAGGGGGCCATGGCGGACGTCGCCTGCCTGTTTCCCGATCATTTCGGCGCCCTGCACGACTTCGGCTGGCCGACGACGGCCGAGGAGGCCGAGACGGTTCTGGAGGATTTCCTGGCGAACATCCTGCCCGGCTTCGGCGACTGGCAGGACGCCATGGCGGAGGATCAGCCGTGGATGTGGCACGGGCTGATCTCGACGTCGTTGAACCTGGGCCTGCTTGATCCGGTGGACGTCTGCCGCCGGGCCGAGGCGGTCTATCGCGCCGGACGGGCGCCGTTGAACGCGGTCGAGGGCTTCATCCGCCAGATCCTGGGCTGGCGGGAGTTCGTGCGCGGAATCTACTGGCTGAAGGCGCCCGAATATCGGGCAAGGAACTTCCTGGACGCGGACCGGAATCTGCCCTGGTTCTACTGGTCGGGCGAAACCGACATGGCCTGCGTGGCCGATGTGGTGAAGACGACGCGGGAGAACGCCTACGCCCACCATATCCAGCGGCTGATGGTGACGGGCAATCTGGCCTTGCTGCTGGGCGTGCATCCGGATGCGGTCGACGACTGGTATATGGCCGTCTACGCCGACGCCTATGAGTGGGTGGAGATGCCCAATACACGGGGCATGGCCCTGTTCGCGGACGGCGGGATCGTGGGGTCCAAGCCCTATGCGGCGTCGGGGGCCTATATCGACCGGATGAGCGACTACTGCGGCGGTTGTCGCTATGACGTGAAGAGCAAGAGCGGCGACGCGGCCTGCCCGTTCAACCGGCTGTACTGGGGCTTTCTGGAGCGCAATCGGGGACGGCTGAGGGACAATCCGCGCCTGGCCATGCCCTATCGGACCCTGGACGGTTTTGGGGAGGCGAGGCGGGCGGCCCTGGCGGCGGAAGCCGAGGCGTGTCGCACCCTGCTGGGCGCGACGCCCAGGGATTGAGCGCGAGCTTGGCTGGAACCTCGACGGGAGCTGCGGGATTTGCTTGGCTGTTTCCCCGTTCGAGCCAGAGAGGTCGCCTCCATGATCGCCCTTCGCCGCCCCGCCTCCCGTCTTCCTGTCCGTCTGCTGGCCGCCGCCGTCGCGGCCTCGGCCCTGTCGGCCTGCGCCTATAATGAGGCGCTCGGTCGCAACCAGCTGCTTCTGGTCGACAACGCCGCTCTGGCTCAGCAATCGAACGCCGCCTGGCGCGAGGCGATCAGCAAGCCGGGCGTCCAGACCTCGGGCGCCCAGGTCGATCGCATCCGTCGCGTCGGCAACCGTCTGGTCCAGGCGGCGGGCCTCGGCGACCGGACCTGGGACTATGCGGTCTTCAGCGAGAAGAGCCCGAACGCCTTCGTCCTGCCATCCGGCCAGATCGGCGTGACCGACAGCCTGCTGGCCCTGGTCCAGAACGACGACCAGTTGGCGACCGTGATCGGCCATGAGATCGGCCATGTCGTCGCCAACCACGCCGCCGAGCGGGCGTCGAGCCAGGCGGCGACCTCCATCGGCCTGGCGGCCGTCGGCGGGGCGGCGGGGCGTTACGGCGACGCGGTCAACGCCTATGGCGGTCTGGCGGCCCAGTACGGTCTGCTGCTGCCCTATTCACGGCGCGACGAGCTGGAGGCCGACCGGCTGGGCGTGGACTATATGCAGGCCGCCGGTTTCCGCCCGTCCCAGGCCGTGGCCCTGTGGCGGCTGATGGCGGCCCAGCGTCAGGCCAGCATTCCGCAGTTCGCCTCGACCCACCCGTCGGACGCGACCCGGATCGACCTGCTGCAGCAATATATCGCCGGCAAGGGCTGGAGCTGATCAGACCTTGATGTCAAGATAGGTCCCCGGACGCATGATCCGGGGCGGCTGTCCGTCGGTCGATGGCGAGGGCGGGGTCGGCCGCGTCGGGCTTGCGGCGGGCGTCTGAGGCTGGATCGGAGCAGCCTGGATCGGATTGGCCTGGACCTGGTTCAGGGCCGCGCGGAAGAAGGCGGCCTGGGCGTTGCGCGCCGACGAGGTCTCGCCGCCGGACGGCGGAAGGGTCTGGGGCAAACCTGGACGAATCGCGCTCATAGCCAACCGTTAACGCATCGCGGGGCGACAATCGTTAACAAGATCTCAGGAAAGAAGGTTAATCCCGGCTTAACGGCTGCTTTTTGAAGGCGGGGCGCGGGCCGGCGCCTGCATGGAGGCGACCAGCCGCTCGATGTCGGCGTCGTTCAGCAGGGGGCCGGACTGTTTGGCGGTGATCCGGCCCATGGCGTCCACGGCGAAGGTCTCCGGCACGCCGGATATGCCCAGGTCCAGCCCGGCCCGACCTTCGCGATCGACCAGGACCATGGAATAGGGATCGCCCAGCTCGTCCAGGAAGGCGCGGGTGGCGACCGGCTCGTCCTTATAGGCCACGCCGACGACGGCGATCCCGCGCGCCTTGAGGGCCAGAAGCTTGGGGTGTTCGATCCGGCAGGGGGCGCACCAGGAGGCGAAGACATTGACCAGCATGGGCCGTCCCACCCCGGCGGTCTTCAGGTCCAGATTGCCCGGCCCGGCCGTGTCGCCCTCCAGCATGGGCAGGACGGTCTCGGGGATGGGCTGGCCGAGCAGGGCGTCGGGCTTGAAGGCCGGGTCGCGCTTCAGCGACCAGCCGGCGAACAGGGCGAACAGGGCGACCGCCACGACGAGCGGCAGCAGGGCCAGCCAGCGGTTCATTTTAAGGGCCCTATCGCGCTTTGCGCTGCTTGAGGACGCAGGGAGACAGCCGCGTCTGATGTCGCGCTCTGGTCTTTTTCCAGACGCTCGAGTTCCCGCTTCCATTTGCGCGAGGCGATCACGGCGCGGACCGTCAGGGCGGCCAGGACCAGGGCGCTGACGCCCCAGGCAGGCCAGACGAAGGCGGCGTAGGGCGCCATGTCGAGGTCGAGCATCTTAGGCCTCCAGCGCCTTTCGCGCGCGCAGGGTCAGGACGCGGCGGCGGCGGATCTCGGTGCGGATCGCCGTCAGCCACAGGGCCGCGAACAACACCCCATAGGCCGCCAGCATGGTCAGGAAGGGGGGCAGATAGACGGGATCCAGGCCCGAGGCGCCCGGCGTCAGGAAGCTGGCCGGCTGGTGCAGGGTGTTCCACCAGTCGACCGAGAATTTGACGATGGGCAGGTTGATCAGCCCGACCAGGCCCAGGACGGCGGCGGCGCGGGCGCCCTTCTGCTCGTCGTCGATCGAGGCCCGAAGCGCCATATAGCCGAGATAGAAGAGGAACAGCACCAGGACGCTGGTCAGGCGCGCGTCCCAGACCCACCAGGTTCCCCACATGGGCTGGCCCCACAGCGAGCCGGTGAAAAGAGCCAGGGCGGTGAAGGCGGCGCCGGGCAGGGCGGCGGCCCGGGCGGCGGCGTCGGCCAGGGCGTGGCGGAAGACCAGGGCGAAGAAGCTGGAGACCCCGAGCGCCGCATAGGCCCCCAGGCCCAGGCTGGCGGCGGGCACATGGACGAACATGATCCGCACCGTGTCGCCCTGCTGATAGTCGGCGGGCACGGTGAAGCTGAGCCAGGTTCCAACCGCCAGCAGGACGGCGGCGGCCGTCCACAGCACCGGCGTCAGCGGGCCGGTGAAGCGCATGAACCGCTGCGGATTGGACAGGCCGAACATGGTGTCAGCGATTACGCGGCGGGACGGCGGCGGGCAAGCGGCGTGTCACGGCGTCCCCTAGAGCCTGATCCGTTGAGGAGGAACCGCTTCGCGGTTCCGCTGAAACGGTGAATCAGGCTCCAGATTTAAAGCGAGAGCATGATTCACGCTTCTGTCGGAACCGCGAAGCGGTTCCGTCCGAAACGATCATGCTCTACCCTTGGGCGTTCCTGACCGCCGCCGCCCCGGCGAAGGCGGCGATGACCCCGGCGAACAGGACATAGGCGGTCAGGAAGGCCAGGGCCGGGGCGGGCGACTGGCCGGACGCCGCCCGCTCCAGCGCGCCGGCGCCGAACACCACGGGCGGGATGAACAGGGGCAGGACCACGACGGCGATCAGCAGGCCGCCCCGCTTGGCGCCCAGGGCCAGGGCGGCGCCCAGGGCGCCGGTCAAGGCGAAGCCCGCCCCGCCGATCAGGGCCGACAGGGCGGCCAGGGGCGCCAGAGAAACCGGCAGGCCCAGGGCCAGGGCGGCGACCGGCGCGGTCAGGGCCAGGGGCAGGCCGACGGCGATCCACTGGGCCAGGGCCTTGATCAGAACCACCGATTCCAGCGGCAGATGGCCGATCGCCAACAGGTCCAGCGCCCCGTCCTCCAGGTCCCGTTCGAACAGCCGCTCCAGCGACAGCAGCGAGGCGAGGGCCAGGGCCAGCCAGGCGATCCCGCCCGCCACCGGCGAAAGCGTGCGCGGATCGCCCCCCGCCGCCAGGGGCAGGACGGCGGTCAGGCAGGCGAAGAAGCCGCAGGCCAGAAGCGGGCCGCCCCCGCCGCTCCAGGCCAGGTCCAGCTCCCGTTCCAGCAAGACGCGCGTCGCGCCCCGGAGGCCCGGCGGGCGGGGTTCGGCGTCCACCGGCCGGCTCACGCCAGACCTCCCAGGTCCAGGGTGCGGGCCGGGATGGGCAGGGGGTCGTGGACGGCGGCGAGGATCAGGCCGTCGGCCTCGAGATGACGGCGCATCTGGTCGGCGAAGACGGCGCGCCAGCGGGCGTCCAGCGGGGCCATGGGCTCGTCCAGCAGCCACAGGGCGCGCGGCGATCCGACCAGCCGGCCCATGGCCAGACGACGGCGCTGGCCGGCGGACAGGCGCCGAACCTCAAGGTCCAGCAGGGGCTCAAGGCCGAACGCCTCGACGGCGTGATCGAAGCCGGTCTGGGTGTGGCCCAGCCAGTCGCATTGGAAGCCCAACTCCCGGCGGGCCGTGCGTCCGGTCTTCAGTCCGTCCTGGTGGCCGAGGAAATGCACTTCGCGCCCGCGCGCCAGATGGTCGTCCAGCCGATTGCCGTCGCCGTCGTGAAAGGCGATCTCGCCCGCGTCGGGTCGCAGCAGGCCGGCGACGGTCCGCAGCAGACTGGTCTTGCCCGCCCCGTTGGCGCCGGTCAGCGCCACGGCCTCTCCGGCCTGCAGGCGCAGGTCCAGGCCGGTGAACAACCGCCGTCCGCCGCGCGAGACGGTCAGGTCGGAGAGGGAGAGGGCGTGGATCATTGCGACATTCTCCCTCCCCCGGCGGGGGAGGGTGGTCGCGGAGCGACCGGGTGGGGGCGGCCCGGCGGGGATGGGGAGCGTTTGCAGGGCGTTATTTCGCCTGGCCCTCCCCACCCGGCCTCGCTTCGCTCGGCCACCCTCCCCCGCCGGGGGAGGGAGAGCCAGGCCGCTGTTTTGAGAACCTTTCTCAATGTCCACGTCGGGGGTGTGGACACATGGACGGTGCGATCGAGCGGGTCTATAGGCACGCTTGCCGCAGCAGGCTTTCGCCGCGCGCGCAGGGGCCCTGTGAGCCGCTGCGTCTGCCGCGCGAAGGCGCAACCGGATTGTCGGGCGGCGCTGACCAGAGGAAAACTCTCCATGCCGTCAATCGACAGCTTCAACACCCGCCAGGACCTTTCCGTCGGGCGCAAGAAATACGCCTATTACAGCCTTCCGGCCGCCGAGGAAGCGGGTCTGGCCGGGATTTCCCGCCTGCCGCGCTCGATGAAGGTGCTGCTGGAGAACCTGCTGCGCAACGAGGACGGCGTCTCGGTGACGCAGGACGACCTGAAGGCCATCGCCGCCTGGGTCGAGAACAAGGGCTCGGTCGAGCACGAGATCGCCTTCCGCCCCGCCCGCGTCCTGATGCAGGACTTCACGGGCGTGCCCGCCGTGGTCGATCTGGCCGCCATGCGCGACGCCATGAGCGCCCTGGGCGCCGACGCCGCCAAGATCAACCCGCTGGTGCCGGTCGATCTGGTCATCGACCACTCGGTCATGGTCGACCACTTCGGCACGCCCAAGGCCTTCGGCCAGAACGTCGAGCGCGAATATGAGCGCAACATCGAGCGTTACAACTTCCTGCGCTGGGGTTCGTCGGCCTTCAACAACTTCCGCGTCGTGCCCCCCGGCACCGGCATCTGCCACCAGGTGAACCTGGAGAACCTGGCCCAGACCGTCTGGACCCTGGAAGAGGGCAAGAAGACCGTCGCCTATCCCGACACCGTCGTCGGCACCGACAGCCACACCACCATGATCAACGGCCTGGCCGTTCTGGGCTGGGGCGTCGGCGGCATCGAGGCCGAGGCGGCCATGCTGGGCCAGCCGATCCCGATGCTGATCCCGGAAGTCATCGGCTTCAAACTGACCGGCCGTCTGCCGGAAGGCACGACCGCCACCGACCTGGTGCTGACCGTCACCCAGATGCTGCGCAAGAAGGGCGTGGTCGGCAAGTTCGTCGAATTCTTCGGCGACGCCCTGCCGAACATGACGATCGAAGACCAGGCGACCATCGCCAACATGGCCCCGGAATACGGCGCCACCTGCGGCTTCTTCCCCGTCTCGGCCGCCACCATCGGCTATCTGACCGCCACGGGCCGCGACAAGGCGCGCGTCGCCCTGGTCGAAGCCTACGCCAAGGCGCAAGGCCTGTGGATCGACGAGACCTCGGAAGACCCGGTCTTCACTGACGTGCTGGAGCTGGACCTGGCCACGGTCGTGCCGTCGCTGGCCGGCCCCAAGCGTCCCCAGGACCGCGTCGAACTGACCGCGGCCGCCCCGGCCTTCGAGACCGCCCTGACCGAGGTCTTCAACCGTCCCGCCGACGCTCCGCGCGCGGCCGTCGAGGGTGAAGGCTTCACCGTCGGCGACGGCGATGTGGTGATCGCCGCCATCACCTCCTGCACCAACACCTCCAACCCCTCGGTCCTGATCGCCGCCGGCCTGGTGGCGCGCAAGGCCAACGCCCTGGGCCTGAAGGCCAAGCCCTGGGTCAAGACCTCGCTGGCCCCCGGCTCGCAGGTCGTCACCGACTATCTGACCGACGCCGGCCTGCAGAAGGACCTGGACGCCCTGGGCTTCAACCTGGTCGGCTACGGCTGCACCACCTGCATCGGCAACTCGGGTCCGCTGGACCCGGCGATCTCCAAGGCGATCAACGACAACGCCCTGGTCGCCACCTCGGTCCTGTCGGGCAACCGCAACTTCGAAGGCCGGGTGAACCCCGACGTCCAGGCCAACTATCTGGCCTCGCCGCCTCTGGTCGTCGCCTACGCCATCGCCGGCTCGATGCGGATCGACATCACCAAGGATCCGATCGGTCAGGACAAGAACGGCAATGACGTCTTCCTGAAGGACATCTGGCCCACCACCCAGGAAATCGCCGACATTCAGCGCAAGTCGGTCACCCCGGCCATGTTCGCCAAACGTTACAAGGACGTGTTCAAGGGCGACAAGCACTGGCAGGCGATCAAGGTCGCCGGCGGCCAGACCTATGAGTGGGACGACGCCTCCACCTATGTGGCCAACCCGCCCTATTTCGACGGCCTGTCGATGGAGCTGACCCCGGTTCAGGACGTGGTCGAAGCCCGCGTCCTGGCCATCTTCGGCGACTCGATCACCACCGACCACATCTCCCCGGCCGGTTCGATCAAGAAGACCTCGCCCGCCGGCGTCTATCTGACGAACCACGGCGTCGAGGCGGCCGAGTTCAACAGCTACGGCGCCCGCCGCGGCAACCACGAAGTCATGATGCGCGGCACCTTCGCCAATATCCGCATCAAGAACCGAATCACGCCCGAGATCGAGGGCGGCGTGACCAAACACTTCCCGTCGGGCGACACCATGTCGATCTACGACGCCGCCATGCGGTATCAGTCGGAAGGCCGGCCGCTGGTCGTCTTCGCCGGCAAGGAATACGGCACCGGCTCGTCGCGCGACTGGGCGGCCAAGGGCACCCGCCTCTTGGGCGTTCGCGCCGTCATCGCCGAAAGCTTCGAACGCATCCACCGCTCGAACCTGGTCGGCATGGGCGTGGTGCCGCTGCAGTTCAAACAGGACGGCTGGCAGAAGCTGGGCCTGACCGGCGAGGAGATCGTCACCATCCGCGGCCTGTCCGACGCCAATGTCGGCAAGCTGCGCCCGCGTCAGGATCTGTGGGTCGAGCTGTTCCGCCCGTCGGACGGCAAGATGGCCCGCTTCCCGGTCCGCTGCCGCATCGATAACCAGACCGAGATGGACTATCTGCTGGCCGGCGGCGTCATGCCCTACGTCCTGCGCAACCTCGCGCGCGGCCCGGAAACCGAGGCGCCGATCGCGGCCGAATAGTCGGCGGCGCGCTGAGATAGAAAGAGGGCCGGCGGAGCGATCCGCCGGCCCTTTTTGTTGGGCGCCGTGCCGCGCCGGTTCTGCCTTGACGTCACGCGAACGGACCTCGCCTTACCGGACGGTCGATCCGAAGATTTGAGCACACAGGCCATGCCCGGTACGGGCGCCTGCGTCGCTTTGGTTCGGGGCTCCTGTGTAAAGCACCAGCGGCGCAACCTCGTCGATCCCAATGCGATAGCGGCCCACCACGCGATCATTGTCTGCTGGATCGGTCAACTCGAACGTGGTGACGAGATGGGCGCGATCCGGCTGTTCGATATGCGCTCTGAGGTCGAGTTCGCGATCCCCGGTGGCGCAATGGTTCAACGCCGCTCGCAGATCCTCGCTGAAATGGGGCAGGGGCATGTTGTAAAGGCTGGTCGAGGTTATGTTCATGTTGCGTACGCGCGCCTGGGCGGCGAGGTCGGAAGAAAGAGCGAATTCAGCGCCGCCGGAAATCGCTTTCGGCGTGGCGGCGCAGCCTGCGGCGCCGATAGCTAGCCCAAACATCAGCGCAACCCGATAGGCCGCCATCGCTGTCTCCGTGTGCAACCTCACCATGAAGATGTTGTAGCTCAAGCGCGAATGGCGCGCTACCGGTCTCAATCCAGCTTCAGCGCCTCGGCCAGCAGCCGGGCCTCGGCGGCGCGGCTGGAGCCGGAGCGCCAGGCGACGACGATTTCGCGGTGGGGCGGGACGCCGTCGGCCTGGTTCTCGAAGGGGCGGATGACGACGGACGGGGTGTCGGCTAAGCCCGCCTGGACCGCCATCCTGGGCAGGAAGGAGACGCCGAGCCCTGAGCCGACCATCTGGATCAGGGTGTGCAGGCTGGTGGCGGCGAAGACGTCGTCGCCGCGCGGCGCCTCTATGTCCAGGGCCGCCAGGGCGTGGTCGCGCAGGCAATGGCCGTCCTCCAGCAGGATCAGGTCCTGGGATTTCAGCGAACCGGGACGGATCGGGCCGGGGGCCGCCAGGGCGTGGTCGGCCGGGGCGGCGGCCAGGATCTCGTCGTCGCCGATCCGGGCGTGTTCGATCCCCGGCGCCTCATAGGGCAGGGCGATGACGGCGGCGTCGATCTGACCCGCCTTGAGCGCGGCGATCAGACGCGGCGTCAGATCCTCGCGGATGAAGAGCTTCAGGTTCGGATAGGCCGTCTTCAGCGACGGTAATTTGGCGGGCAGCAGGAAGGGGGCGACGGTCGGGATGACGCCCAGCCGGAACCGCCCCGACAGCGGACGGCCGGCGTTCTGGGCCGCCTCGACCAGATCCTCGGTTCGGGCCAGGACGTCCTCGGCCCGGCGCACGGCCTCGGCGCCGACGGCGGTCATGATGACGGCGCCGCGCGCCCGCTCGACCACGGGTGCGCCCAGGATCCGCTCCAGCTCCTGCACCCCGGCGCTGAGGGCGGGCTGGCTGACGTGGGCGGCCTCGGCGGCGCGGGAGAAACTGCCGTGTTCGGCCAGAAGCTTCAGATACTGGAGTTGGCGCAGGGTGGGGAGCATGGCGCGATACATAGGCTCGGCCTATGCAAAATACAAAGACAATCGATTGGAGTTATTCTCGGCCGCGTGTCCAATATCCCTCACATCACAGGGGCCATTGAGGCGCGCCGCCCGGCGCCGTCTCGAAGCAGAAGGACACGCCGCATGACCACCGAAGCCAAATGCCCCTTTTCGGGCCGTACGACGGAGTCCGTCGCGGGCGGCGGCGTCCAAAACCGCGACTGGTGGCCAGGCCAGCTGCGCGTGGACCTGCTGAACCAGCATTCGTCCCGCTCCAATCCCCTGGGCGAGACGTTCAACTATCGCGAGGCCTTCGCCAAGCTGGACTATGAGGCGCTGAAGGCCGATCTGCGCGCCCTGATGACGGACTCCCAGGACTGGTGGCCGGCCGACTTCGGCCATTACGGGCCCCAGTTCATCCGCATGGCCTGGCACAGCGCCGGCACCTATCGCGTCGGCGACGGCCGGGGCGGCGGCGGACGCGGCCAGCAGAGGTTCGCCCCGCTGAACTCCTGGCCGGACAACGTCAATATCGACAAGTCGCGCCGTCTGCTGTGGCCGATCAAGCAGAAGTACGGCCAGGCCATCTCCTGGGCCGACCTGTTCATTCTGACCGGCAATGTGGCGCTGGAGACCATGGGCTTCCGCACCTTCGGCTTCTCCGGCGGGCGCGAGGACACCTGGGAGCCGGACCAGGACGTCTACTGGGGTCGCGAGACCACCTGGCTGGGCGGCGATGAACGCTATGCGCGCGGCTCGCACGGGGTGGACAAGCCGGCCGACGAGGCGGTTCTGGTCGCCGACGACACGGCCGACGGGGTCCAGCATACGCGCGATCTGGAGAACCCGCTGGCGGCGGTCCAGATGGGCCTGATCTACGTCAACCCGGAAGGCCCGGACGGCAATCCCGATCCGATCGCCGCCGCGCGCGACATCCGCGACACCTTCGCCCGCATGGCGATGAACGACGAGGAGACCGTCGCCCTGATCGCCGGGGGCCACACCTTCGGCAAGACCCACGGCGCCGGCCCGGCTGACCATGTCGGCCCCGAGCCCGAGGCCGACGAACTGGAGGCGCAAGGCTTGGGCTGGACCTCCAGCTACGGCAGCGGCAAGGCCGGCGACGCCATCACCAGCGGCCTGGAAGTCACCTGGACCCAGACCCCGGCCCAGTGGAGCAACTTCTTCTTCGAAAACCTGTTCGGCTTCGAATGGGAGCTGGAGAAGTCGCCGGCCGGCGCCCACCAGTGGGTGGCCAAGGACGCGGGCGAAATCATTCCCGACGCCCATGACCCGTCCAAGAAGCGTCGGCCGACCATGCTGACCACGGACCTGTCGCTGCGGTTCGATCCCGAATACGAGAAGATTTCGCGCCGTTTCCTGAACAATCCCCAGGCTTTCGCCGACGCCTTCGCCCGCGCCTGGTTCAAACTGACCCACCGCGATCTGGGCCCGCGCTCGCGCTACATCGGGCCGGAAGTCCCCAAGGAGGAGCTGGTCTGGCAGGACCCGGTTCCGGCCGTCGACCATCCGCTGATCGACGCCGCCGACGCGGCCGCCCTGAAGACGCAGATTCTGGCCAAGGGTCTGAGCGTGTCCGAACTGGTCGGCGTCGCCTGGGCCTCGGCCTCGACCTTCCGGGGCGGCGACATGCGCGGCGGCGCCAACGGCGCCCGCATCCGCCTGGCGCCGCAGAAGGACTGGGACGTCAACCAGCCTGAACAGCTGGACCGTGTCCTGAAGACCCTGGAGGGCGTCCAGTCCGCCTTCAACCAGGCCCAGATCGGCGGAAAGAAGGTCTCCATGGCCGATCTGATCGTCCTGGCCGGAAACGCCGGGGTCGAGGCGGCGGCGCGCGCGGCAGGCCATGAGACGACCGTCCCCTTCAATCCGGGTCGGACCGACGCCCGCCAGGACCAGACCGACGTCGAATCCTTCGCCTATCTGGAATCGGTGGCCGACGGCTTCCGCAACTATCAGAAGGCCCGCTACAGCGTCCCGGCCGAGGCCCTGCTGATCGACCAGGCCCAGCGCCTGACCCTGACGGCGCCGGAGATGACGGTGCTGATCGGGGGCTTGCGCGCCGTCAACATCAATGTGCGGGGCTCGACCCACGGGGTGCTGACCGAACGGCCCGGCGTCCTGACCAACGACGTCTTCGTCAATCTGCTGGACATGGGGGTGAAGTGGACCCCGACCAGCCCGGCGCGCGACGTCTTCGAAGGCCGTGACCGCCAGACCGGCGCTCTGCGCTGGACCGGGACGCGCGTGGATCTGGTGTTCGGTTCGAACGCCGTGTTGCGGGCCTTAGCCGAGGTCTACGCCGCCGCCGACGCCCAGAAGAAGTTCGTCGAGGACTTCGTGGCGGCCTGGACCAAGGTCATGGAGCTGGACCGGTTCGACCTGCGCGGCTGATCGGGCGCAGAAGCAGAGGCGAAGGGGGCGGGCGTCGCAAGGCGTCCGCCCTTATCCTTGTCTGATGAACTGTCACGCAGCGCCGTTAAACTGGGGCGACAGCAGGGGACGCCGCCATGACCACCATCGTAACGCTTCTGACGCCGGACTATGCGGATTGGGAGACCGCCCTGATCATGGCGGGGGCGCGCAGCCATTATGGGTTTGAGACCCTGTTCGCCTCGCCCGATGGGGAGGAGGTGGTGTCGGCCGGCGGCCTGTTGGTCGTTCCAAATCTCTCGATCGAAGACATCGAGGTGGACGAGATCGACGCCGTCCTGGTGAACGGCGGCTCCATCTGGCGCCAGCCCGGCGCGCCGGACGTCTCCGACCTGTTGCGCCGGGCGCATGAAGCCGGAAAGACGGTGGGCGGCATCTGCGACGGAACCCTGGCCCTGGCGCGCGCGGGCCTGCTGGACGACCGGCCCCATACCGCCAACGGGCCAGACAGCCTCTCCGTCACCGGCTACGGCGGGGCGGCCCATTACCGCGACCAGCCTCACGCCGTTCTGGCCGACCGGGTCGTCACGGCGGCGGGCACGGCGCCGGTCAGCTTCATGGGGGCGGTGCTGGACTCGCTGGGGCTGAAGAGCGCCGAGCTGGACGCCTATCTCAGCCTGTTCGGCGCGGAACACCTCGCCCCGGTCAGCGCAGCCTGATCTCGTACAGCTGGGGCCAGCGCTTGCCGGTGACGAACAGCCGCTTGCCCGCAGCGTCCCAGGCGATGCCGTTCAGGACGTCGTCGTTCGGGTCCAGGCCCGCGTCCTTGGGGACCAGGTCCGTCAGGTCGATGAAGGCCTTCACCACCCCGGTCTCCGGGTCGATGCGGGCGATGCGGTTGTCCTGCCACAGATTGGCGAAGACCTCGCCGTCGATCCATTCCAGCTCATTGATCTGGTCCAGCGGCCGGCCGTCGGCGGTGACGGAGATCCGGCCGGTCTCGGCCAGGGTGTCGGGATCGAGGAAGCGGATCTGATCGGTGCCGTCGCTCATGATCAGTCGGCGTCCGTCGGTGGTCAGCCCCCAACCCTCGCCCGGATAGGAGAAGCCGCCCAGGGGCGAGAAGTCCTCCAGCTTGAAGATGAAGCCGATGTGGTTGCGCCAGGTCAGATTATAGAGCTTGCCGTTCAGGGCGGCCAAACCCTCGCCGAAATAGACGGTGGGCAGGTCGTGGCGGCGCAGGATTTCGCCGTCCTCCAACCGCACCTGGCGCACCGACGACGGATAGAGGCCCGTGCTCTCGTAAAGGGCGCCGGCGTGGAAGAAGAGGCCCTCGGTGAAGGCCGTCCGGTCATGCGGATAGGCGTGCACCACCTGATAGGCCTGGGTCGGAACCTCGGCCCGAACGGGCAGGGTCGCGCCCACCGCCAGCAGCAGGCCGACGATCAGGCCGGCGAAGCGCAGGGGCGGGCGCGGCATGGTCAGGCGCCTTCGGCGGCGGCTTCCGCCTCGGCCTTGCGGGCGCGGGCCTCGGCGCGTTCGGCTTCGGCGCGGGCGGCCTCGGCCTTTTCCTTCTTGGAGGCGGAGCGACGGCCCAGCATGTTCAGGGCCTCGACCCCGGCCGAGAAGGCCATGGCGGCGTAGATATAGCCCTTGGGCACATGATAGCCGAAGCCGTCGGCGATCAGCACCATGCCGATCATCAGCAGGAAGCCCAGGGCCAGCATGACGACGCTGGGGTTGTCGTTGATGAAGTTCGCCAGCGGGTCGGCGGCCAGCAGCATCACCGTCACGGCGACCAGGACGGCGACGACCATGATGGGCAGGTGCTCGGTCATGCCCACGGCGGTCAGGATGGAGTCGATCGAGAAGACCAGGTCCAGCAGGATGATCTGGAAGATGGCCGCCCCGGCGTTGGTGATCATCACGTCCTTCTTGTCCATGACGTCATGGGTGGGCGTGGGATCGACCGTGTGGTGGATCTCCTTGGTGGCTTTCCAGACCAGGAACAGGCCGCCCGCGATCAGGATCAGATCCTTCCACGAGAATTCGTTGCCCGCGACGGTGAAGACCGGCTGAACCAGGCCCACCAGCCAGGCGATGATCGAGAGCAGGGCCAGGCGCATGACCAGGGCCAGGCCGATGCCGATGCGCCGCACCTTCTGGCGCTGATGCTCGGGCAGTTTGTTCGACAGGATCGAGATGAAGATCAGATTGTCGATGCCGAGCACGACCTCCATCACCACCAGGGTCACCAGGGCCGCCCAGGCGGCCGGGTCGGAGAGAAGGGGCAGGATGCTGTCGAGCATGGAATGTCCAGGAGGGGAAAGGCGTCGGCGGGAACAGCTAGGCCCGGCTCAGGTTCCGATCAAGCGCGGGGGTGCGGTGCAATGGTCGCACCCTGGCTCACCGCGCGGCGAAGGTCACATCGACCACCAGGGGGAAGTGGTCCGAGATCACCTGGCCCGAAAAGGAGTCCGTCAGGACGCCGAACCTTTCCACCGCCAGGCGGGGATCGACGAAGACATGGTCGATGGGCGCCCCGTCCGCGGCCTTGGCGAGGTCGAAGCCGTTATAGGTGGTCGAAGGGCCGAAGACGACGGGGCTGACGGTGCGGGCGTCACGCAGGCCGGCCGACACGATCCGGCGATAGGGGGCGCTGTCGGGCCCGGTGTTGAAGTCGCCCAGCAAGACCACGGCCGCCGTTTCGCCCTCGGCGGTCGCAGGCGGCAGGTCCGCAGCCAGGGCGGCGCACTGTTCACGGGCGACCACGCCGACATGGTCGAAATGGGCGTTGCGGACGTCCAGCAGACGACCGTCGGAACGGTCGCGCAGCACCACCCGCGTCAGGGTGCGGGGCAGGGCCGCGTCCCAGCCCTTCGAAGGGCGATCCGGGGTCGGCGAACACCAGAGAGTCTGTTTGCGGACGACCTCGAATCGGTCGCGTCGCCAGAACAGGGTGGTGGTCTCGCCCCCCTCGGCCCCGTCGTCGCGACCCAGGCCGTAGTGGTCGTAGTCCGGCGCTTGTTCGGCCAGATAGGCGACCATGGGAATCAGGGCCTCCTGAACGCCCAGCACGTCCGGGGCGAAGAAGGCGATCTGACGCGCCATGTGCGGGCGCCGTTCGGGCCAGTTCGGCCGATCGTCAGGGGCGTCGTAGCGGATGTTGTAGCTCATCAGCCGGATCGGCTGTGGCTCGGGCGCTGCGAAAGGCTCGGCGCGGGCGGCGGCCGTTCCCGTCAGGACGGTGACGAGAGCGATCATCAGGACGCGGAACTTCATGGCGAATCTCTAAGACGACGAGAAGAAAGACGAATGTCGCACGGGGCTATGACCGAGGTGCGACGCCGGGTGCGGCTTCTTCACCCTTCACGCAATGTTGCGAGCGGCAAAACCCCGTGCTATCAGGCGCCCGGCTTGAAGGGGGCGTATTCACCAATACGGCCTCTGTCGTGCTTTCCGCAAGCATTTCAAGCTTTTGACCGTTGCGACCCTCGCAGTCGGTCGCGACCCTGACACAACGACCTCGGACCCTAATCAGTGGCTGATGATTTCAGAACGACGGAAGTCGGCGATCGCTACGCACAGGCGCTGTTTGATCTGGCGCTGGAAACCGGCCGCCTGGACGCCGTTCGCGCCGACGTCGTCTCGCTGAAGACCGCCTGGACCGAGAGCGCCGATCTGCGCCGCCTGGCGACCTCGCCGGTCATTTCGGCCGACGACCAGGCCAAGGGCCTGACCGCCGTCGCCGCCAAGGCCCGGTTCGAACAGAACACCGTCAACTTCCTGGGCCTGCTGGCCCAGAACGGCCGCGCCCGTGATCTGGCCGCCGTGATCGCCGGTTTCGAGCGCCTTTACGCCAAACACGCCGGGATCGTGGCCGCCGAAGTGGTCTCGGCGCAGCCTCTGGACGCCAAACAGCTGGCCGCGATCAAGACCGCGCTGAACAAGAGCCTGGGCAAGGCGCCGGAACTGACCACGCGGGTCGATCCGGCCATCCTGGGCGGCCTGAAGGTCAAGGTCGGCTCGAAACTGTTCGACGCCTCGCTGAAGACCAAGCTCGACCAGATGAAGTTCGCCCTCAAGCGGGCGTAAGCCCGCTCCCGCCCAACGAATGCGCGCCTGAACGGCGCACCCGCAGAAGACTGAAGAACAGAGAGCCCGTCATGGACATCCGCGCCGCTGAAATCTCGGCCATCCTCAAGTCGCAGATCGCCAACTTCGGCGTCGAAGCCGATGTCTCCGACGTCGGCAGCGTGCTGTCGGTCGGCGACGGCATCGCCCGCATCCACGGTCTGGACAATGTCCAGGCCGGCGAAATGGTCGAGTTCACCAAGGCCGGTGTGAAAGGGATGGCCCTGAACCTGGAACGCGACAACGTCGGCGCCGTGATCTTCGGCGCCGACGCCGCCATCGCCGAGGGCGACGACGTGCGTCGTCTGGGTGAGATCGTGGACGTGCCGGTCGGCAAGGGCCTCTTGGGCCGCGTCGTCAACCCGCTGGGCGAGCCGATCGACGGCAAGGGTCCGATCCAGTTCACCGAGCGCCGCCGCGTCGACGTCAAGGCGCCGGGCATCATTCCCCGCAAGTCGGTCCATGAGCCGATGCAGACCGGCCTGAAGGCCATCGACACCCTGATCCCCGTCGGTCGCGGCCAGCGCGAGCTGATCATCGGCGACCGTCAGGTCGGCAAGACCGCCGTCGCCGTCGACACCATCCTGAACCAGAAGAACGTCAACAAGACCGACGACGAGAGCGCCAAGCTCTACTGCATCTACGTCGCCGTCGGTCAGAAGCGTTCGACCGTCGCCCAGATCGTGAAGACCCTCGAAGAGTCGGGCGCTCTGGAATACACCATCGTCGTCGCCGCCACGGCCTCGGAACCGGCCCCGCTTCAGTTCCTGGCGCCCTTCGCCGGCACCGCCATGGGCGAGTTCTTCCGCGACAACGGCATGCACGCCCTGATCGTCTATGACGACCTGTCCAAACAGGCTGTGGCCTATCGTCAGATGTCGCTGCTGCTGCGCCGTCCGCCGGGCCGCGAAGCCTATCCGGGCGACGTCTTCTACCTGCACAGCCGTCTGCTGGAGCGTTCGGCCAAGCTGAACGAGGACTATGGGTCGGGCTCCATGACCGCCCTGCCGATCATCGAGACCCAGGCCAACGACGTTTCGGCCTATATTCCGACCAACGTCATCTCCATCACCGACGGCCAGATCTTCCTGGAATCCGACCTCTTCTATCAGGGCATCCGTCCGGCCGTGAACGTCGGCATCTCGGTGTCGCGCGTGGGCTCCTCGGCCCAGACCAAGGCGATGAAGAAGGTCGCCGGCACCATCAAGGGCGAACTGGCCCAGTATCGCGAGATGGCCGCCTTCGCCAAGTTCGGCTCGGACCTGGACGCCTCGACGCAGAAGCTTCTGGCCCGCGGCGCCCGACTGACCGAGCTGCTGAAGCAGCCCCAGTATTCGCCCCTGTCGATGGAAGAGCAGGTCGTCTCGGTTTACGCCGGCACGCGCGGCTATATCGACGGCATCGCGGTCAGCGACGTCGGCCGGTTCGAGAAGGAGCTGCTGGCGCGCATCCACGCCAACCACGCCTCGCTGCTGGAAGGCATCCGCACCAAGAAGGATCTGACGGCGGAGCTGGAAGCCGAGCTGAAGGACATCCTGGCCGCCTTCGTCAAGACCTTCGCCTGAGTTCAACCGGATAAGCTGAGAGAGTAGCGCCGGATGGCCAGCCTCAAGGAAATGCGCAATCGGATCGGAAGCGTGAAAGCCACGCAGAAGATCACGAAAGCCATGCAGATGGTCGCCGCGGCCAAGCTGAAACGCGCCCAGGACCAGGCCGAAAGCGCCCGGCCCTATGCGAAGAAGATGGCCTCGGTCATCGCCAACCTGGCCGCCGGCGTCTCGGGCGCCGATGCGCCGCGCTTGCTGGCCGGCACGGGTCAGGACCAGCGTCACCTGATCGTGGTGGCGACGGCGGACAAGGGCCTGGCGGGCGGTTTCTCGACCAATGTCATCCGCGCCGCGCGCGAACGGATCAACAGCCTGATCGCGAACGGTAAGGACGTCCGGATCATCGCGGTCGGCCGCAAGTCGCGCGATCAGCTGTCGCGCCTGTACGGCGACAAGCTGGTCCGCACCTTCGAACTGAGCGAGCACAAGACGGTGGGCCTGCCCTCGGCCCAGCCCATCGCCGAAATGATCGCCACGGCCTTCGAGGACGGTCAGGCCGATGTGGTCACCCTGTTCTACAGCCAGTTCAGGTCGGTCATCTCCCAGGTCCCGACCGCCAAACAGCTGATCCCGGCGGTGGTCGAGGGCCCAGAAACCCAGAATGGGGCGGCCCCGATCGACCTGAACGGCGCGGTCTATGAATACGAGCCCTCGGAAGAGGAAATCCTCGAGACCCTGCTGCCGCGCAACCTGACGACCCAGATCCTGGCCGCCCTCTATGAGAACCAGGCGGGCTTCTTCGGATCGCAGATGGCGGCGATGGACAATGCGACGCGCAACGCCGGCGACCTCATCAACGCCCTGACGCTGCAGTACAACCGCAAGCGCCAAGCCCAGATCACCACCGAGCTGATCGAGATCATCGCCGGCGCCGAAGCCCTCTGATCCCGACCGAACAGACATTCCGATACGGACCCCAGCCATGACCGACACCGTCGCCCCCAAGAAGCCCGCCGCCCGCAAGCCGGCCGCCCCCAAGGCCGTCGCCAAAAAGGCCGCCGCGCCCGCCGCCCCTGTCTCCGCCGTCGCCACGGGCCGGATCGCCCAGGTCATCGGCGCCGTCGTGGACGTCGAGTTCGACGGCCATCTGCCGGCCATCCTCAGCGCCCTGCACACCCAGAACGTCGACCAGAAGACGGGCGAGCCCTTCACCCTGGTGCTGGAAGTCGCCCAACACCTGGGTGAGAACATGGTCCGCGCCATCGCCATGGACACGACCGAGGGCCTGACCCGCGGCCAGCCCGTCACCGACACCGGCTCCTCGATCCAGGCGCCGGTCGGCCCCGGCACCCTCGGCCGCATCATGAACGTCGTCGGCCAGCCGATCGACGAAGCCGGCCCGATCAAGACCGAGCTTTACCGTCCGATCCACAAGGAAGCCCCGAGTTTCGACGAGCAGTCGACCTCGGCCGAGATCCTGGTCACCGGCATCAAGGTCATCGACCTGATGTGCCCCTACACCAAGGGCGGCAAGATCGGCCTGTTCGGCGGCGCCGGCGTGGGCAAGACCGTGACCATGCAGGAACTGATCAACAACATCGCCAAGGCTTACGGCGGTTATTCGGTTCTGGCCGGCGTGGGTGAGCGCACCCGCGAAGGCAACGACCTGTATCACGAGATGATCGAGTCCAACGTGAACGTGGACCCGGCCAAGAACGGCGGTTCGACCGAGGGCTCCAAATGCGCCCTGGTCTACGGCCAGATGAACGAGCCCCCCGGCGCCCGCGCCCGCGTCGCCCTGACCGGCCTGTCGATCGCGGAATACTTCCGTGACGAGGAAGGCAAGGACGTCCTGCTGTTCGTTGACAACATCTTCCGCTTCACCCAGGCCGGCTCCGAAGTGTCGGCTCTGCTGGGCCGCATCCCCTCGGCCGTGGGCTATCAGCCGACCCTGGCGACCGAGATGGGCAACCTGCAAGAGCGGATCACCTCGACCAAGAAGGGTTCGATCACCTCGGTCCAGGCCATCTACGTCCCCGCCGACGACCTGACCGACCCGGCGCCCGCCGCCTCCTTCGCCCACCTGGACGCGACGACCGTTCTGAGCCGCGACATCGCCGCCCAGGCCATCTTCCCGGCCGTGGACCCGCTGGACTCCACCTCGCGGATCATGGACCCGCTGGTGATCGGCGAGGAGCACTATCAGGTCGCCCGTTCGGTTCAGGAAGTCCTGCAGCAGTACAAGGGCCTGAAGGACATCATCGCCATCCTGGGCATGGACGAGCTGTCGGAAGAGGACAAGCTGATCGTGGCCCGCGCCCGCAAGATCCAGCGCTTCCTGTCCCAGCCCTTCCACGTGGCTGAACAGTTCACCAACACCCCCGGCGCCTTCGTCGACCTGAAGGACACGATCCGCTCGTTCAAGGGCATCGTGGCCGGCGAGTACGACCACCTGCCGGAAGCGGCCTTCTACATGGTCGGCCCGATCGAAGAGGCCGTCGCCAAGGCCGAGAAGATGGCGGCGGAAGCCTGAACATGCGCAAGGCTCTCGCCAGCCTCATTCTCTTTTGTCTGGCCTCGCCCGTTTCGGCGCGGGCACAGGCTGATGGAGATTTTGAAGCTATGGCGGGAGCTTGTGCTGCCTTTCTGGCTGATGGTCGATTCCCGGCCTTGATCGATGAAGGCGCGTTCTTTGAACAGAGAGGTTTCAAAGGCGCGGCTTCTACCGTCAAGGCCGATGAAGTCTCCCGCACCTACACCCGTTCCGGCACGCCGATCGATCCCGTTCGGATCATGGTCGGGCGTCCGGCCGAAACGGGTAGGGAGACCTGCTCTATTTTGGACCTGAATGGGCCGGAAGCGGGGGACGAATTCATCGCCAAGACGCGCGCTCAGGCAGACTGGGCGTTCAACAGCGAGTCAAACGACGGCAACGGAAAGGGCGTCCTGTTTGAGAGGAACGCTGGCGGGGCCGTGATCTATCTGGCGATTTGGGGTACGGGTGCGGCTTACCCGGTTTCCATCGCCTCCTATCAAATCGGAACATCGGACTGATGGCTGGCAAACTCAACTTCTCCCTCGTCTCGCCGGAACGCGAGGTCTTCTCCGGCCTCGTGGACCAGGTGGATGCGCCGGGCGTCGAGGGCGACTTCGGCGTCCTGCCGGCCCACGCCCCCTTCATGACGGCCCTGCGCGAGGGCCTGGTGACCGTCTATGTCGGCGGGACCAGGACCCAGTACGACGTCAAGGGCGGCTTCGCCGACGTCAACGGCGAAGGCCTGACCATCCTGGCCGAACAGGCGACTGAGGTCGTCGCGGCCTGATCCTTTCTCAGGGTCGTAAAGAGTGAGGCCTCCCGTTTCGGCGGGGGGCCTTTTTCTTTGCCCTCTCCCGCTTGCGGGGGAGGTGTCGCGTCGATCGCGAAGCGATCCAGCGACGGAGGGGGAGGTTTCACTCCGGAAGAAGACTTCCCCCATCGTCAGCCGTCTCGCTCCGCTCGACGAGCTGACACTTCCCCCGCAAGCGGGGGAAGGGCTAGAACGCCTCCATGACCGAAGCTCTCGACATCCACGGCGTCTGCGATCCGCGTTTCGCATCGGTGAAGGACGCCTTCGCCGCCAACTTCACCGATGCGCCCGAGGGGCTGAACGAGGTGGGGGCGCGGTTCTGCTTGATGATCGAGGGGGCGCCGGTCGTCGATCTGTGGGCGGGGCACGCCGATACGGCCAAGACGACGCCCTTCGCCGAGGACACCCTGACCCCGGTCTTCTCGACCGGCAAGGCGGTGATGGCCCTGCTGATGGCCACGGCGGTCGAGGCGGGCAAGGTGGCCTATGACGAGAAGGTCTCCCATATCTGGCCCACCTTCGGCCAGGCCGGCAAGGACAAGGTCACCGTCGCCCAGCTGATGAGCCACCAGTCGGGCCTGCCCGGCTTCTCGGAGCCGGTGGAGCCGTCGCTGTGGTTCGATCCGGCGGCGGTCAACGCCCGGCTGGCGGCCCAGGCGCCCATGTGGGAACCGGGGACGGCCTCGGGCTATCATCCGGTCACGGTCGGCTATCTGGCCAATGAGGTGTTCCGCCTGACGACCGGCCGGACCATGGGCCAGGCCCTGCGCGCCGACTTCGCCGACCTGGACCTGTGGATCGGCCTGCCGGAGGACCAGCACGGGCGGGTGGCCCAGATGCGCAAACCCTCGGCGGCGCCCAGCCTGGGGACCATCGACCCCATCAAACAGGCGGCCTTCCTGGACCGGGGCTCGGCGCCGGGCGGGCGCGGTTCGGCCGAATGGCGCAAGATGGAAATCCCCTCGGCCAATATGCACGCCACGGCGGCGGGCCTGGCGCGGATGCTGGGCGTCGTGGCCAATGAGGGGATGCTGGACGGGCGAAGGGTGCTGTCCAAGGGCGTGCTGCGCGACCTGACGCGCGAGCGGATCCACGGTCAGGACAAGGTGCTGCCCTATGTGATCAGCTGGGCGGCGGGCCTGATGCGAAACGACGGGCTGAACGTCTTCGGGCCGGGCGAGTCCCTGGGCCACTACGGCTGGGGCGGATCCATGGCCATGGCCGATCCGTCGCGGCGCCTGTCGGCCGCCTATGTGATGACGCGCCAGTCGCCGCACCTGATCGGCGACCCGCGCCCCCGGCGCCTGCTGGACGCCCTCTACGCCGCGGTCTAGACGGTTTCCGACAGGACGACTGCGCGTCGGGCGGCGCGCGACCGCTGCGCCGCGCCCAGGGCGAAGACGCCCGCTCCGGCCCAGATGAAGCCGAAGGAGACGATCCGCAGCGGGGTCAGGGGCTCGCCCGCCCAGACGCCGCAGGCGAACTGCAGCGTCGGCGCCAGAAACTGGATGAAGCCGACGGTGGACAGGGGCAGACGCCGCGCCGACCAGGCGAACAGCACCAGAGGAATGACCGTCGCCGGTCCGTTGACCAGGGCCCAGGCCAGTCCGGCGGGCGAGGAAAAGCCCGTCGCCTGCCCATGGGCCGCCAGCCAGGCCAGGAACAGGGCGCCGAAGGGCAGCAACACCAGGCACTCGACAAACAGGCCGGTCTGGGCCGAGGCGGGCACGCGCTTTCTGATCACCGCATAGGCGCAGAAGGTGACGGCGAGCGTCAGTCCGATGATCGGCACATGGCCCAGGGCGACGGTCTGGACGGCCACCCCCACGGCGGCCAGGGCGATGGCGACGCCGCTCCAGCGGTCGATCTTCTCGCGGAACAGCAGGGCCCCTGCGGCCATGTTCAAGAGCGGGTTGATGTAATAGCCGAGGCTGGCCTCCAGCGTCGCATGATGGGTGGTGGCGAAGACATAGAGGCTCCAGTTGACCGCGATCATCGCCGCCGACAGGGCCAGCCAGCCGAAGACGCGCGGCGTCGCCAGCGCCTGTTTCGCCTCGTTCCACTGTCCCGCCAGCAGCAGGACCAGACCCGCCACGAAGACCGACCAGACCGCCCGGTGAGCCAGGATCTCGGGCGCGCTGAAGCCGTGGGCCGCCAGGGCCATGAACAGCAGGGGCAGAAGACCCCACAGGGTGTAGCAGGCGATGGCCGTGCCGACCGCGCGGGGATCGTTGGGGGAGGGGGAGGCGGTCATGGGGGAGCGCACGTGATTTTACTTTCGTCATCCTCCGGGCCGCGAAGCGGAACCGGGGGACCCAGCGGCGCGCGCGAGCGCGAACCTGTCGCAGAAGAGGTCTTTCGTACCCAGCGGCGGATGGATTTCGCCTTCGGCGCCGCTGGGTCCCCCGGTCTGCGCCGCGAAGACGCGGCTTGCCGGAGGATGACGAAAGCTAAGCGGAGCGGTTTAGACCGTGATCGAACGATACCCCGACGACGGCTTGATCGTGCCCGTCTCGTCCAGCAGCTGGGCGATCTGGACGGCGTTCAGGGCCGCGCCCTTGCGCAGATTGTCGGACACCACCCAGAAGCTCAGGCCGTTCTCGACCGTCGGGTCCTTGCGGATGCGGCTGACGTAGACGGCGAACTCGCCGGCGGCGTCGACCGGGGTGATGTAGCCGTCATGCTCCTGCTTATCGACGACCAGCACGCCCGGCGCCTCGCGTAGGATGGCGCGGGCCTCGTCCGGTTCGATGGGGCGATCGAACTCGACCGTCACCGATTCCGAATGGCCGACGAAGACCGGCACCCGCACGCAGGTGACCGTCAGCTTGATGTTCGGATCCAGCATCTTGTGGGTCTCGTCCCACATCTTCTGCTCTTCGTCGGTATAGCCGTCCTCGTTGAAGGCGCCGATGAAGGGGATGACGTTGAAGGCGATCTGCTTCGGGAACTTCTTCGGACGCGCGTCGCCCAGGCCGTAGATGGCCTTGGTCTGGTTCCACAGCTCGTCCATGCCTTCCTTGCCGGCGCCGGACACCGACTGATAGGTCGAGACCACCACCCGCTTGATCCGGGCCGCGTCGTGCAGGGGCTTAAGCGCCACGACCAGCTGGGCGGTCGAGCAGTTGGGGTTGGCGATGATGTTCTTCTTCTTGGCGTCCTTGACCGCATCGGGGTTCACCTCGGGCACGATCAGCGGCACGTCCGGGTCCCTGCGGAAGGCCGAGGAGTTGTCGATCACGATGGGGCCGGCCTTGCCGATCCTTTCGGACCACTCCCGCGACACAGCGCCGCCGGCCGACATCAGGACGATGTCGACGGATGCGAAGTCGAACTGCTCGATGTCCTGGCATTTGACGGTCCGGTCGCCGAACGAGACCTCGACCCCCTTGGACTTGCGCGAGGCGATGGCGTGGATTTCATCGACGGGGAAGTTCAGCTCCTCGAGGATGTTCAGCATTTCGCGGCCCACATTGCCCGTGGCCCCGACGATCGCGACGCGATAACCCATGATGTTTGGTCCTTCGGACGCGCTGACGCTCGGCCTGCGGGGCCCTGCTGCTTCAGCGCGAAATAGAGGGGAGAAGCGTCCTGCATTTAGGCGTTCGCAGCCGCGAAGCAATCGCTTTTCGGCGCCTGGGGCTTTAAGCAGGGCTCTCATGACCTCCCGCATCCGAAACGCCTACGACATCCGCGTGGAAGAGGGCGTTCTGTCGCCCGATCCGGCTCAGGCCGAAGTCCTGGTCGCCCTTGAGCGGCTGGAGCGCGATCTGGCCAGGCGCGGCCTGTTCGGGCGGCCGCCTGAGGTGAAGGGGATCTACCTCTACGGCCCGCCGGGACGGGGCAAGTCCATGCTGATGGACCTCTTCTATTCGGCCACGCCCGAGCCGCGGAAAAAGCGCGCCCATTTCCACGCCTTCATGGCCCGGATCCACGACCTGGTGCGCCAGTGGCGCGAGGGGGACTCCAAAAGCCGCAAGACCGTGTTCGGAACGCACAAGGGCGACGATCCCATTCCGCCGATCGCCAAGCTGATCGCCTCCGAAGCCCGGCTGCTGTGTTTCGACGAGCTTCAGGTGACCGACATCGCCGACGCCATGATCCTGGGTCGGCTGTTCGAGGCCCTGTTCGAGGATCGGGTGGTGCTGGCCGTCACCTCGAACCGGGCGCCCGAGGACCTCTATAAGAACGGCATCAACCGCCAGCTCTTCACCCCCTTCATCGACATCATCCGCGACCGCTGCGAAGTGGTCCAGACGGCGGGCGCGCGCGACTGGCGGCTGGACCGGCTCAGCTCAGCCCAGGTCTGGCACACGCCGGACGACCGCGCCGGGTTCGAGGCCCTTTGGCGCGAACTGAAGGGGGGCGAGCCGGAAGAGCCGGCGCACCTGACCGTCCTGGGTCGCGACGTCGTGGTGGAGCGGACCGTGGGGGCCATGGCGCGGGCGAGCTTTGCGGACCTGTGCGGCCGGCCGCTGGGGCCGCAGGACTATCTGGCGATCGCCGAGCGGTTCCACACCCTGTTCCTGGAGGATGTGCCGATCCTGGGGCCCGCCAACCACCATGAGGCGCGCCGTCTGGTGACCCTGGTGGACGCGCTTTACGAGGCCCGGACCAGGCTGATCGTCCTGGCCGCCGCCCGGCCCGAGGCCCTCTACACCGAAGGGGTGGGGGCCTTCGAGTTCGAACGCACCGTGTCGCGCTTCAACGAGATGCAGAGCAGGGACTGGCTGGCGCATGTGAGGGAGTAAGCGCAGACCCTCTCCCGCTTGCGGGAGAGGTGGGCCGGCGTCCGCGCAGCGGACCAGGGTCGGAGAGGGGAGTCTTGTTTCAACGAGAAGATTTCCCCCATCGTCAGGCGTGTCGCTGCGCGCCACGACCTGCTGCTTCCCCCGCAAGCGGGGGAAGGTCTGAGCATCCCAAAGAAAAGGGCCGCAGATCGCTCTGCGGCCCTTCGTCATCGAAATCAAGATGTGGCTTACGCCAGCGAGGAATCGATGTCCTTGCACGCCTGGATCAGGCCCTGGACCGAGGCGACCGACTTGGCCAGCATCGCCTTTTCGTCGTCATTGGTGGTGAACTCGACCACCTTCTCGACGCCGTCCGCGCCGATCAGGGCCGGGACGCCGACATAGAGGTCGGACAGGCCGTATTCGCCCGACAGCCAGACGGCGCAGGGCAGGACGCGCTTTTCGTCCTTCAGATAGGACTTGGCCATGGCGATGGCCGATTCAGCCGGGGCGTAGAAGGCCGAACCGGTCTTCAACAGGGCGACGATCTCGCCGCCGCCCTTGCGGGTGCGCTCGACGATGGCGTCCAGTTCGTCTTGGCTCAGGAAGCCGGCCGAGACGGCGTCGGGCAGGGGCAGGCCGCCGACGGTCGAGTGGCGCACCATCGGCACCATGTCGTCGCCGTGACCGCCCAGGGTCCAGGCGTGGATGTCCTGAACCGACACGCCGGTCTTTTCAGCCAGGAAGTAGGCGAAACGCGCCGAGTCGAGCACGCCGGCCATGCCGACGACCTTCTCCTTGGGGAGCCCTGAGAACTTCTGCAGGGCCCAGACCATGGCGTCCAGCGGGTTGGTGATGCAGATGACGAAGGCGTTGGGGGCGTGGGCCTTGATGCCCTCGCCGACGGCCTTCATGACCTTCAGATTGATGCCGATCAGGTCGTCGCGGCTCATGCCCGGCTTGCGCGGCACGCCGGCGGTGACGATGCAGACGTCGGCGCCGGCGATGTCGGCATAGTCGTTGGCGCCCTTCAGGGCCACGTCCGAGCCGAAGACGGCGGTGGCTTCGGCGATGTCCAGCGCCTTGCCCTGGGGGGTGCCTTCGGCGATGTCGAACAGGATCACGTCGCCCAGCGCTTCGCGGGCGGCCACATGGGCCAGGGTGCCGCCGATCATGCCGGCGCCGATAAGGGCGATCTTCGCGCGAGCCATGGATGTCTCCGGTTATTGCGTGTGCGAAAGGGGATTAATCGTGCGGGCGGTCTAGACCCGCAAGGGCGGCGCTGCAAGGCTGGCCGACGTTCGATCAGGAGCCCCGATGACCGACTTTCGTCCAGACCCCGCCTTCGCCGCCGGCTCCATCGCCGCCGCTGAATGGCCGCTGTGTCATGTGCGGCTTCAGGACGACGCCCGCTTCCCCTGGCTGATCCTGATCCCGCGCGTCGAAGGCGCGGTGGAGCTGGAGGATCTGAGCGTCGAACAGCGGGCCGTGCTGATGGAGGAGACCGTGCGGGCCGGGGCCCTGGTGCGGCGACTGGGGGCGGTCGATAAGCTGAACGTCGGGGCCATCGGCAATGTCACGGCCCAGCTGCACGTCCATGTAGTGGGGCGCCGCCGCGACGACGGCCTGTGGCCCGATCCGGTCTGGGGACGGGGGCCGGCGGTTCCCTATGCGGATGAGGAGCGGGCGCGGCTGTTGGATTTGATCGCGGGCGGGTGAGCCGCCGCGCGCCCTCAGATGATGTCCAGCGGCGTCTCCCGCGTCGGCGGGGGGAAGGCTTCGTCGAGACGGTGCAGGTCCTCGGCGTCGAACTGGATCTCCAGGGCGTCGGCGTTGGCCTCCACGTGCTCGACCGAGCTCGCCTTGGGGATGGCGATCACCCCGTCCTGGCGCAGGACGGCGGCCAGGGCCACCTGGGCCGGATCGGCGTCGTGGCGGTCGGCGATGTCGCGGATCAGCGGATGGTCCAGCAGGCCGCCGCGCCCCAGGGGCGAATAGGCCATCATCGGCATGTCGCGCGCCTGCATCCAGGGCAACAGGTCGAACTCCACCCCGCGCGACCCCAGATGATAGAGCAGCTGATTGGCCGCGCAGTCCTCGCCTCCCTCGATCTCCATCAGCCGCTTCATGGCGCGCAGGTCCAGGTTGGACACGCCCCAGCGGACGATCATCCCTTCATCGACCAGTTCCTGGAAGGCGGCGACCGTCTCCTCCAGCGGGACGCGGCTCTCCCAGTGCAGCAGATAGAGGTCCAGCCGGTCCGTCCCCAGCCGCTCCAGCGACTTTTCGCAGGCCAGCATCATCTTCAGTTCGGAGGCGTTCTCGGGCCGGACCTTGGACACCAGAAAGACCTCGTCGCGACGGCCGGCGATCACCTCGCCCACCAGCCGTTCGGAGCGGCCGTCGCCGTACAGTTCGGCCGTGTCGATCAGGGTCAGGCCCAGGTCGATCCCCCGCGCCAGGGCCTGCTGTTCGGCGTCGCGCCGGGCGGGATGGTCGCCGATTTCCCACGTCCCTTGGCCCAGGGCGGGAACGGTCGTACCGTCTGCAAAGGTGACGAGGCGGGTCATGTCGGTCCTGTTCCATTCGCGGCGAAAGGCCGCCTTGGCTTGGGTATGGAGAGGTTGAGATGCGTACCCGGCTTATCAAGACCGACGGCCTTGTCCAACAGGTGCTGGAGGCGGGATATGATCAGCCTAACGCGCCCCTGGTCCTGCTGATCCACGGCTTTCCCGAACTGGGGATCAGTTGGCGCGCCCAGGTCGAGGCCCTGTCCCTGGCGGGATACCATGTCGCGGCCCCGGACATGCGCGGTTACGGCGGCACGGACAAGCCCCAGGGCGCCGCCGCCTTTTCGATCCTGCATCTGGTCGGGGACATGGTCGATCTGGTGCGGGCCCTGGGCGAACAGAGCGCCATTGTGGTGGGCCACGACTGGGGCGCGCCGGTCGCCTGGTGCTGCGCCCTGCTGCGGCCCGATCTGTTCACGGCTGTGGCCGGCCTGTCCGTGCCCTTTCAGCCGCGCCGGCCCCAGGGACCGCCGACGACCGTCATGGCCGTCCTGTCCGAACGGGCCGGCATGGGCGACCTCTATATCAACCGGTTCCAGGCGGCCGACGCCCATCTGGCGCTGGAGGCTGATCCGGCGACGACGCTGAGGAAGCTGTTCTGGGCCTATGACGGGGCCACTCCGGCGTCGAAACGGGCTACCGGCTTCATGGCGCGGGGCGTCGGCCTGCTGGACAGTATCGATGACGCCGCCGACCTGCCGCCGTGGATGAGCCCGGCCCATTTCGCCGAATATGTGGAGGCCTTTTCGGCCGGCGGCTTTGACGCCCCGCTGAACTGGTACCGCGCCATCGACCTGAACTGGTCGCTGACGGCCTTTGCGCAGGAGCAGCGAATCCTCCAGCCGGCCCTGTTCATCGTCGGCGAGGACGACCCGGTGCGCCACTACGCCGGGTCGGCCGAGGCGGGGCTGAAGGACTGGGTTCCGAACCTGAGCCGGTCGGTGGTCGTGCCCGGCGCCGGTCACTGGATTCAGCAGGAAAAGGCCGAGGCGGTGAACGCCCTGCTGCTGGCTTTTCTGAAGGATCTGCCGGAGGCGGACGGGGGCCAGACGTAAGCCTGCGTTAACCTTGAAGCCGCAAGTCTGCCGTAAAGGTCGGGGACGGTGCCGCGAACCTCGGCGGACCCGCCGACCCGTCTTCTCGCCGTTCTCGGAGCCCCCATGCATCGCCGCCAAATGATCCTGTCCGGCCTGGCCACCGCCGCAGGGGCCTCATCTCTGGGCGCCTGCGCCTCGGCGCCGGCCAATCCCAACTATCCGATCAGCTCCGACAATACGGCGCCCGCCTACACCTTCGACGAACTGGTCGCGGCCGGGTCCAAGGAGCTGGGCATCGCCGCCGAGGTGGTGGGCGGGGCGATCGAGCGGGTCTTTGCGGATCAGGGCGATCGCCCCACCGCCTATATCGCGGGTGAGGAAGGCTCCGGCGCCGTGGTCGTCGGCGCCCGCTACGGCCGCGGCGCCCTGCATATGAAGGACCTGTCGGCCTCTCAGGAAGTGTTCTGGCAAGGCGCCTCGGTGGGTTGGGACTGGGGCGGCAACGCCAGCCGCGTCTTCACCCTGGTCTATGGCCTGTACCATCCGGACATGATCTATCGCCGCTATCCGGGCGTCGAAGGCTCGGCCTATCTGATCGCGGGCCTGGGCGTGAACTATCAGCGCGCCGACGGCATCACCCTGGCCCCGATCCGCACCGGCGTGGGCCTGCGCCTGGGCGCCAATGTCGGCACCATGAGCTACAGCCGCCAGCGCAATCTGCTGCCCTTCTGAACCGGTCGAGGCCCGCCCCTATTCCTGCGGAATGGGGTTGGTGCGGGGATCAGGGCCGTTGGTGACGACGCGGTCGCGGTCGCCCAGATCCTTGACGATCTTGACGTCCTCGAAGCCCTCCGCCTCGAACAGGGCCTTGACCTGCGGGCCCTGGTCCCAGCCGATCTCGACCGCGAAGACGCCGCCGGGCTTCAGGATGCGCCGGATCTCGGGGGCCAGGTCGCGATAGGCCTGCAAGCCATCGGGGCCGCCGTCCAGGGCCAGGTGAGGGTCGTGATCGCGCACCTCCGGGTCCAGGCCGGGGATATGGTCGGTCGGAATATAGGGCGGGTTGGACAGCACCAGGTCAAAGCTCGCGTCGCCGAAACCGGCCGCCCATTCCGTGCGCAGGAAGGTGGCGCGCTCGTTCAGATCCAGATTGGCGGCGTTCTCCTTGGCGACCGCCAGGGCCTCGGTTGAGATGTCGGTGCCCACCCCCTTGGCCGCCGTCCGCTCGGCCAGCAGGGCCAGCAGAATGGCGCCCGAGCCCGTGCCCAGGTCGACGGCGGTGAAGGCCTCGTGCCGGGCGAAGGCCAGGAGGGCGACGTCCAACAGGGTCTCGGTGTCGGGCCGGGGGCTGAGGACGTCGGGGGTGACGTTCAGCATGATCTTCCAGAAGCCCTTCTTGCCGACGATGCGCGAGACCGGCTCGCGGCGCAGGCGGCGGTCGATCATGGCCGTATAGGCGGCCTGCTGCTCGGGGGTGACGATCCGATAGGGGTCGGTCAGTATGTCGGTGCGGCTGGCGCCGGCGGCGGCCTCCAGCAGCAGGCGGGCGTCGATGGCCGGGCTGTCGATGCGGCCGTCCTTCAGTCGGGCCTGGGCGGCCTTCCACACGGTCAACAGGGTCGCGGCGCCGTCGGCGGGCTTGGGGGAAAGGGGCTCGAGGGTCATGACGGCTGATTGGCCCTTCGCACAGGGGATTTCAAGCGCGACCGGGCGCCGTGGCCTGGGAACGCGGGGGGCGGCTTCGCCGTTCGCCTGCTGATGTTCAGGTTCAAATCTTCGCCGCAGCCCCGTCGTCGTCCCTGGTGGAGGTTCGTCGCCGCCGCCCTGGGCGGCCTGACCGCCGGGGCGGGCGCGGCCCATCTGCTCTACACCCAGGGGCATAAGGTGGGGGTGGAGCTGCGCCCCAAACGCCCCGAACCCCTGCCGCCCAAGCCGCCGACGCCCGAAGACTATGAGGCCAGAGAGCCGGGCCGGGGCCGGCTGGCCAGACGGCCGGAACAGATTCCACACAAGGGCTGGATCGACATACTGTGGCGGACCGGCGGCTCCTATTTCGGCGACCGGGTCGGTTTCGTCGCGGGGGGCGTGACCTTCTTCACCCTCTTGTCCCTGTTTCCGCTGCTGGGGAGTTTCGTCACCCTTTACGGCCTGTTCGCCGATCCGGCCGACGCCTGGAGCCGGCTGCAGTTCCTCTACGCCGTCATGCCCGACAGCATCGCCCAGTTCCTGGGCGGAGAGATGGAGCGGCTGGCCCGGAACTCCAGCGGCCAGCTGACCTTCACCCTTATCTGGACCCTGGCCCTGTCCCTGTGGACCGCCAACGGGGCGGTCAAGGTGCTGTTCTACGGGCTGAACGTCGCCTATCACGAGGTCGAGCGGCGCAACATCGTCCGCTACAACCTCCTCTGTATGGGGTTCACCGTCGGGGGCGTCGTGGCCCTGCTCCTGACCTCGGCCCTGGTGGTGGGGGCGCCGGTGGTGATCCGGCTGTTCGGCCTTCAGGAGGAATGGGGCCTTTTGGCCCTGCTGCGCTGGCCCCTGCTGCTGGTCGGCTATGTCACGGCCCTGACCCTGATCTATCGGTTCGGCCCGTGTCGGCAGAAGGCGCGCTGGCGCTGGTTGACGCCGGGCGCCCTCTTCGCCGCCTTGCTCAGCCTGACCGTCTCCTTCCTCTTCAGCTGGTATCTGACCAACTTCGTCCGCACCGACTCCTACGGCCCCCTGGCGGCCATTATGGGCTTTCTGCTGTGGACCTGGCTGTCGGTGCAGGTGATCCTGATGGGGGCCGAGCTGAACGCCGAGATCGAGCACCAGACGGCCATGGACACCACGACCGGCAAGCCTCAGCCGATCGGGGACCGGGGCGCCAAGGTCGCCGATACGGTGGGTGCGCGCCGGGGCAATCCGGCCGCCCTGGCCTTCACCCAGCGCCACGCCGAGGCCATGGCCGACCGGCTGACGCGCCGCCGCAGCCGCCGCGAGCGGGACGAGACCGCTACAGAATGAAGCGGCTCAGATCGACGTCCTTGGTCAGCAGACTCAGCTTGTCGCGCACCGCCGCCCCGTCAAAGGCCACGGTCTGGCCCGCCAGGTCGGAGGCCTTGAAACTGGTCTCCTCCAGCACTCGCTCCAGCACGGTCTGAAGCCGCCGGGCGCCGATGTTCTCCACCGCCGAATTGGCCGCCACCGCCGCGTCGGCCAGGGCCTCGATCGCGTCCTCGGTGAAGGTCAGGGTCACGTCCTCGGTCGCCAGCAGGGCCTGGTTCTGACGGATCAGATTGGCCTCGGGCTCGGTCAGGATCCGCTTGAAGTCGTCGCGCGTCAGAGCCTTCAGCTCGACCCGGATCGGCAGCCGCCCCTGAAGTTCGGGCAGCAGGTCCGACGGCTTGGCCACATGGAAGGCGCCCGAGGCGATGAACAGCACATGGTCGGTCTTCACCGGCCCGTATTTGGTCGAGACGGTGGTCCCCTCGATCAGGGGCAGGAGGTCGCGCTGCACCCCCTCGCGCGACACGTCGGCGCCGGAGGCCCCCTGGCGGGCGGCCACCTTGTCGATCTCGTCCAGGAAGACGATGCCCTCGTTCTCGGCCAGGATCAGGGCCTCCTTGGTCAGGCTGTCCTGGTCCAGCAGCTTGTCGCCTTCCTCGGCGATCAGCGGGGCGACGGCGTCGCGGACCGTCAGCTTGACCGTCTTGGTCCGACCGCCGCCCATCTTGCCCAGCATCTCCGACAGGTTCAGCAGGCCAACGGCCCCGCCGCCGGGGATGTCCAGCCCCTGGATCGGGGAGGCGGTGTCGGCCAGGGCGATCTCGATCTCCTTGTCGTCCAGCTCGCCGGCCCGCAGCTTCTTCCTGAAGCTGTCGCGGGTCGCCGGTCCCGCGCCGGGCCCGACCAGGGCCTCCAGGATCCGATCCTCGGCCGCGCCTTCCGCCCGCGCCCGCACCTCGCCGCGCCGCCGCTCGCGCACCATGACCAGGGCGCTCTCGACCAGGTCGCGCATGATCTGATCGACGTCGCGGCCGACATAGCCGACCTCGGTGAACTTGGTCGCCTCGACCTTCAGAAAGGGCGAACCCGCCAGCCGCGCCAGCCGCCGGGCGATCTCGGTCTTGCCGACGCCGGTGGGGCCGATCATCAGAATATTCTTGGGCGTCACCTCGTCACGCAGATCCTCGGGCACGCGCTTTCTGCGCCAGCGGTTGCGCAGGGCCACGGCCACGGCGCGCTTGGCGTCGTCCTGGCCGACGATATAGCGATCCAGTTCGGAGACGATTTCGCGGGGGGAGAGGTCAGTCATGGCGCTCACATAGGAGGCCGAGAACCGTTGCGGGAGAGGGCAGGGCGTCGCGGCGCTGTTTCGCTAGACCGCCAGCCTCAACGCCAGGGCGGTCAGGGTGACGGCGAGGACGGGGAGGGTCAGGATCAGGCCGATCTTGATGTAATAGACCCAGCCGATGCGGACCCCCTTTCGGGCCAGGACGTGCAGCCACAGCAGGGTGGCCAGGGAGCCGATGGGGGTCATCTTGGGGCCCAGGTCGCTGCCGATGACATTGGCGTAGATCATGGCCTCCCGCACCGGGCCGGTCGCGGCCGAGGCGTCGATGGACAGGGCGGCGATCAGGACCGTGGGCATGTTGTTGGCGACGGCCGACAGGGCGGCGGTCAGGAAGCCCGTTCCGAAGGTCGCCCCCCAGACGCCGCCCTCAGCAAAGCCGTCCATCAGCTGGGCCAGATGGCGCGTCAGCCCGGCGTCGCCCAGTCCATAGACCACCAGATACATGCCCAGCGAGAAGATCACGACCTGCCACGGCGCCTCGCGCAGGACCTTGGTCGTGCTGATCTTGGAGCCGCGCCCGGCGACGATCAGCAGCACGACGGCGCCGGCGGCGGCGATGGCCGAGACGGGAAGGCCTCGGGGCTCCAGAACGAAGAAGCCCAGCAGCAGCAGACCCAGCACCAGCCAGCCGGCGATGAAGGTCGCCCGGTCCTTGATCGCGGTCTCCGGCCGGGGCAGGCGGTCCACCTCATAGGCCTTGGGGATGTCGCGCCCGAAGACGGCGAACAGGACCGCCAGGGTGGCGGCGACCGAGGCCAGGTTCACCGGAACCATGACCGCCGCATAGCGATCAAAGCCGATGTCGAAGAAGTCGGCCGAGACGATATTGACCAGGTTGGACACCACCAGCGGCAGGCTGGCCGTGTCGGCGATGAAGCCCGCCGCCATGACGAAGGCCAGGGTCGCCTTGGGCCCATAGCCCAGGGCCAGCAGCATGGCGATGACGATGGGCGTCAGGATCAGGGCCGCTCCGTCATTGGCGAACAGGGCCGAGACCGCCGCGCCCAACAGGACCACCAGGCCGAACAGCCGCCGCCCGTGACCTGCGCCCCAGCGGCCGACATGCAGGGCCGCCCATTCGAAGAAGCCGGCCTCGTCCAGCAGCAGGCTGATGACGATGATGGCGACGAAGGCCGCCGTCGCATTCCAGACGATGCCCCAGACCACGGGGATGTCGTTCAGGGCCACCACGCCCAGCAGCAGGGCCGCCGCCGCCCCGCCCAGGGCGCTCCAGCCGATCTGCAGCCCCTTGGGCTGCCACAGCACCAGGACGATGGTGACGGCGAAGATCAGAAGGGCGACGATCATGGGGCGGATCCTAGCGCGGACCGGCGTCCGCAGCGAACCTGTAGCTTGCACCGCGTCATATTTCTAGTATCTTGGAATAATGGAATCCGAACCCGCCATCCTCGCCCTCGCGGCCCTGGCCCAGCCCACGCGGCTGGAGGCCTTTCGCCTGCTGGTTCGCAGCGCGCCGGAGGGCCTGGCGGCCGGCGCGGTGGCGGATCGGCTGGCGGTGCCGGCCAATACGATGTCGGCCCATCTGGGCGTGCTGTCGCGGGCGGGGCTGATCCGCGCCCAGAGACGCAGCCGATCGATCGTCTATCGCGCCGATCTGGATCGGCTGGGCGACCTGGTGCTGTTCCTGCTGAAGGACTGCTGCCAGGGCCGCGCCGAACTTTGCCAACCCCTGCTGGCCGAACTGGCCCCCTGCTGCGACTGAGGCCCCTATGGACATCGTCATCTATCACAATCCCGCCTGCGGGACGTCCCGCAACACCCTGGCCCTGATCCGCCACGTCGGGATCGAGCCCCATGTGATCGACTATCTGAAGACCCCGCCCAGCCGGGCCCTGGTGGCGCAGATGGTCGAGCGGACGGGCGGATCGGTGCGCGACATCCTGCGCGAAAAGGGCACGCCCTATGCGGAGCTGGGCCTGGGCGACCCCGGCCTGTCGGACGATCAGCTGCTGGACGCGATCGAGGCTCATCCGATCCTGATGAACCGGCCCATCGTGGTCTCGCCCCGCGGCGTGAAACTGTGCCGGCCGTCCGAGGCGGTGCTGGACCTGCTGCCCCAGGAGGGGCTGAAACCCTTCACCAAGGAGGACGGCGAAGTGGTGATCGACGCCGACGGCCGCCGGGTCAGGGCCCCGGTCGCGGGATGAGCCGCCTTCGCCGCCTGCCCGACCCCGACCATCTTCCGGCGCTCGATCCGGCCTATCTGTCGGCGGCCCCGGCGGCGGGGCTGGGGCCGGGCGAGCCGCCGCCGCGCGTGCTGCTGCTGTACGGCTCGCTGCGCGAACGGTCCTTCTCGCGCCTGTGCGTGGAGGAGGCGGCGCGGCTGCTGCGGCGGATGGGGTGCGAGACCCGCATCTTCGACCCCTCCGACCTGCCCCTGACCGATCAGGTCGCCGGCGACGACCATCCCGCCGTCCACGAACTGCGCGAACACGCCATGTGGTCCGAGGCCATGGTCTGGTGCAGCCCGGAGCGGCACGGCCAGATCTCGGGGATCATGAAGCTGCAGATCGACCACCTGCCGCTGAACATCGGCGGACTGCGCCCGACCCAGGGCCGCACCCTGGCGGTGATGCAGGTGTCGGGCGGCTCCCAGAGCTTCAACGCCGTCAACACCCTGCGTCTGCTGGGCCGCTGGATGCGGATGATCACCATCCCCAACCAGTCCAGCGTCGCCAAGGCCTTCATGGAGTTCGACGACAACGACCGGATGAAGCCGTCGGCCTATTACGACCGTATCGTCGATGTGATGGAGGAACTGGTCCGGTTCACCGTCCTGACCCGCCCCCACGCCGCCCAACTGGTGGACCGCTATTCGGAACGCAAGGCGGCCGGCGTTCCGCTCGACCCCTCGACCGACCTGTCCGCCGTCGCCGGGCGTCGCTGACGTATCGCCCAGCAAAAAGGCGCCCTCCGGGGTCGGAGGGCGCCTGAATGCGTCTGTCTTAGTCGCCGCCCGATCAGGCGGCCTTGCCGGCCTTCTTGGCGGCCAGCTTGTCCTGGTGGGCCTTCATGCCGGCCGAGATCAGTTCGGCGGCCTCGCCGGCGTCGCCCCAGCCCTTGACCGTGACCGACTTGCCCTTCTCCAGATCCTTGTAGCGGGTGAAGAAGTGTTCGATCTGCTCGATCAGGATGGCCGGCAGCTGACGATAGCTGGCGATCTCGGTGTAGTAGGGGTTCAGCTTGTCGACCGGCACCGCCAGGATCTTTTCGTCGCCGCCGGCCTCGTCCACCATCTTCAGCACGCCGATCGGGCGCGAGCGGATGACGCAGCCGGGAACGACCGGCGTCGGGTTCAGAACGATCACGTCGCAGGGGTCGCCGTCGTCCGACAGGGTGTGCGGGATGAAGCCGTAGTTGCCGGGATAGTACATGGCCGTATGCAGGAAACGGTCGACGAACAGGGCGCCGGACGCCTTGTCCATCTCATACTTCACCGGCAGCCCGCCTTGCGGGATTTCGATGATGACATTGATGTCCCAGGGAGCGTTCGGTCCGACCGGAATGGCGTCGAGGTTCATGGCGGGTCTTTGCTGCGACTGCGAAAATCTTGAAAGCGAGGGGTGATAGGACGGGCGGGCCGCCTGGGCAAGGGCGACGTGCGTTCAGGCTCTTGCGCCCGGCGTCGGAGCGGGTTCACTAGGCGCCATGACCTGGATCGACTGGACCGCCCTGACCCTCTTTTTCGTCTGCTGGCTGGGCTATGGGCCGATCCTGAGATTCATCGCCCGGCACGGCGGCGCCCTGAACGAGGACATGGTCCATGTCCGCAATCGGTGGATGGCGGCCATGACCCACCGCGAGATCCGGCTGGTGGACAGCCAGCTGATGGGCCATTCGATCAATTCGGCCTCGTTTTTCGCCTCGACCAATCTGCTGCTGATCGCGGCGGTGGGGGGGATTCTGTTCGGCGGGGAGAGCAAGCTGGAAGGCTTCGCCGCCGTGGGGGCCGAAAACGTGCCGATCCGCATTCTGGAGGCCAAGCTGGCCCTGGTGCTGATGTGCCTGGCGCGCGGCTTTTTGGACTTCATCTGGGCCCTGCGTCAGATGAACTACGCCCTGGCCCTGATCGGGGCGGCGCCCGAGATCCAGTCCGAAACGGACCGCAAGGCCTATGGCCAGGCGGCGGGGGAGTTGCTGAACCCCGCGCTCAGCGCCTTCAGCCAGGGGGTCAGGGGCTATTATTTCGCCCTGGCGGCGGCGGCCTGGCTGTTCGGCCCGATGTGGCTGGCCCTGGGCGTGGCTTCGGCCTTCGGCCTTCTGATCTATCGCCAGGAGGCGTCGCCGGCCGCGCGCGCCATTCGCAACGCCCGCCGTCTGCTGGGAGAAGGCTGATCATTGTGCAGGCGCACAACGGGCTTCCCGCGCGGTGTGGCGCCTATGAGGCGAATTAGGACCGTAACCGCCGTAATTGCGTAACATCCTGTGACCGTCAGGACGCGCAGAGCCCTTGACCGTTTGTGCGTTGCAACCTAAGTTCTCCTCTGACGCCTCCGGGCGTCTTGCCCTTCCTGGGCGTTTCCTCCCTATAGACTTTCATGCCGCGCCTCCGGGCGCGGCTTTTTTTTGGCTGATCGCCGATAAGTCGCGCCGGCCTAAACGCCCCAGGGCTCAGAGCACAGGGCGGCGATGACGCGGGTCAGGGCCTTGCGCGTCTTCTGATAGGCGGCGTTGGGCGCCTGGCGGCCCTCGTCCAGATACAGACGGCGGTTCAGTTCGATCTGGACGGCGTGAAACCCCTCCTGCGGCCGGCCCCAGACCTGGGTGGACCAGCCCCCGGCGTAGGGGTGGTTCAGGCCCACCCGCCAGCCCAGCCCCTGGAACAGGTCGCGCAGCCGCCGCGTCAGCCGCGGATCGCAGGCGGCGCCGTGTCGGTCGCCCAGCACCACCTCCACGCCTGCGGCCCGCGCCGGCATCGAATGCCAGTCGATCAGCAGGGCGCGCCCCTGGCGGGCCAGGGTCTGACGCATCAGGCCCTCCAGCGCCTGATGATAGGGCCGGTGGACCGCCGCGATCCGGGCCTCCGCCTCGGCCCGCGACAGGCGCCGGTCATAAAGCGGCAGGCCGTCGCCGCTGCGGCGGGGGATGACGCCGTATCCGGCTCGGGTCTTGGCCCCGACCGCACCGTCAGCCCCTTCGATCAGTTCGGGGTCCAGTTCGGCGGGGTCACGGTTCAGATCCACATAGGCGCGGCCGATCCGGCCCTCGATCAGGGGCGCGCCGCACGCCGGCCCGGCCTGCACCAGGGCGTTGACCCGGGCGTCCTCCGCGCTCTTCAGACTGGCGTCCGCCAGGCCGGGGGCGGGCGCCATGTCCGCCGGATAGAGATCGCCCGAATGGGGTGAGGCGAAGACCAGGGCCGTCTGCGGCGCGTCCGCAGGCGGCGTCGTGATCGCGAAACTGGCGCCGGCCGGGGTCATGTCCACCGCATAGAGCCTGATCGGTTGAAGTGGAATCGCTTCGCGATTCCGCTGAAGCCGTGAATCAGGCTCCAGATTAAAGCGAGAGCATGATTCACGCTTCTGTCGGAACCGCGAAGCGGTTCCGTCCGAAACGATCAGGCTCTGGCGCGTTTCGCTGTGGAAGGAAGTCGTGCGACCGGCGAATTTCATCGCCGGTTTACCGTTGTGGGCCTAGCGTCGCTCCTCTGAATTCAAGGGGCCTTTTCGAATGGCGCGCATCCTCCTGGCCGAAGACGACAGTTCGCTGCGCGGGTTCCTGACCCGCGCCCTGGAGCGGGCGGGCCATCAGGTCATCGACTGCGAAAACGGCGACGACGCCATCGACGCCCTGGAGCACGGCCCCTACGACCTGCTGCTGACTGACATCGTCATGCCCGGCGCCGACGGGATCGAGGTGGCCCGCGTCGCCGCCGCCCGCCAGCCCGGCCTGCGCATCATGTTCATCACCGGCTTCGCCGCCGTCGCCCTGACCGCCGCCCAGGCCTCGCCCCAGGCCAAGGTCCTGTCCAAACCCGTCCATCTGCGCGACCTGGTCAATGAGGTCGAACGGATGGTGGCGGCCTGAGCGTTGAAATCGCTACGGTTTTCCAGAAATCTCGTTGCGGCGGTCAAAGCCGCTTGATGCGGGCCGGTCGTGCCGCTATACGACCGCCCTTCCCGCTCTCGAACCGATCGAGAGCCGCCACGGCGGACGCGTAGCTCAGCGGGAGAGCACTACGTTGACATCGTAGGGGTCACAGGTTCAATCCCTGTCGCGTCCACCATTCCCTCCCAAGACATTCAAAGCGTTGAAGAAACCGCTCTCAGGCGGTCGAAAACGCGCGTTTGCTACACCAGCTTGCTACACCAGCATCATCTGGGAAGGCCGGAAAACAGTTCTGGAACAACGGCTTCAGCCGACCCGGACTGCTACACCAACCTGCTACACCAACCGTCCAAACGGCCCTCGCCACCGTCATCACGGTTACCCCATCGTCGGCGCGGAAATCCTCCCTGCCTGATCGTCAGGGGTAGGGTCTTCCATGTTCGGGTGAAGGTGCCTCGGAAGGCTCAAGCGACGGTTGGAAAAACGCAGGTCTGGCGGTCGCTGGGGACTGGCAACAGGTCCGATGCCATCCGAAAGTCGAAACTAATCATCGCTGATCTGGAGCGGTCATTCTGGTCGGCGGCCGGAACACCGGCTCCTGAAGCGACGCTCGCCGATATCGTCATGCCTAAGCCGGTCACGGTCGAGGCGGCACCGATTTCCGCGATGACGTTCAGCGACCTGTTTCGCCACTTCCAAGCGGAACCATCGAAGGTTCGGGCGCCCAAGACCCAGATGATCTACAACGGCCTTCTCTGGATCACGTCGAGCGTGTGGGGCGAGAACCGTCTCCTGACGTCCATAGACCGTTCTGCATGCCGCGAGTTGCTGGAGGTGTTGCGCTGGTTGCCGTCCAATCCAATTAAGCGCTTCCCCGGCCTGAACGCTGTCCAAGCGGCGAAAATGGCGAAAAGGACTGGACTGACGTCAATCCTCTCCGCTGGGTCAGTTAATGGCTATATGGCCAAGCTTCGTGCGCTCATGACGTTCGCGGTTAACGAGGGCTGGATCGAGCGCAATCCGGCGGTCGGTCTAACGGTGAGCGATCCAATCAGGCAGCGCGATAAGCGTCTTCCGTTCTCGTTGGAGCAACTGCGTTTGATCTTCAACGCACCTATTTATTTGGGCTGCGTCGATGACGAGTGGCACTTCGCCACACCGGGACCAAATCACCCTCGGCGCGCGCGCTTCTGGATTCCGCTGATTGCCCTCTTCAGTGGGATGCGGCTCAACGAGATTTGCCAACTGGATGTCGCCGACATTCAGACACTCGATGGCATTATCTGCTTTCACGTTAGGCCCGATCATATAGCCACCGGCACCAAGCGGCTTAAGACCAAAAGCAGTGAGCGGATCGTGCCAGTTCATCCGTCGCTCTTGGACATTGGATTTGAGGACTATGTAGTCTCCCGAAGCGCGAACGATGGAGCCAAGCTGTTTCCCGAGCTTCGACCGTCAGCCACAGGCTACTACTCCGACTCCTTCTCAAAGTGGTTCAGGAGATTTCTTGTGGCGGCCAAGGCTGAAGCACCCCGGACCTGCTTCCATTCCTTTCGACACTGCTTCCGCGATGCCCTGCGTCACGGAAAGGTCGATCAGGAGGTGGGGCTGGCTCTTGGTGGTTGGTCTTCCGGCAGCGGCACGTCCGTTTCGGGCGCGTATGGCGAGGGCACACCGATCCGCTTCCTAAGCGAAGGAATGGCGAAAGTATCCTATGCTGGCTTGGACCTCAGCCACATCAAGGCGCTGGCACGGTCGGTCTAAACGTCACGACCGAAACAGTCGTATACTGGCGGTATATGCAAGCGGTATGGAGCCGTGATGTCAGGTTGGTTTAGAACCCTCTTCCTATTCAGTTCGTTTGGGCCGCTTTATGCGGTCCTCGCTGTTTGCCTGCATGTTCAAAAGCATCATTTCGCGGCTCAACTAACTTGGATTGTTGCGGCAGCTTCGCTGCTCGTGTTCCTCAAGCTCAAGTCTGACTTCAAGCAAAAGTCAGTGTTCTACAATCAGGTGGTTCCCATTGGGTCGCTTGACGAGAACATCCTGAGCTACATGATAGCATATCTCCCGCCCCTGCTGGTCGATGATTTCAGCCGAGCAGAGAAGGTGGTGCCGGTAGCTGCGTTTTACGCGGTCGTCGGGGTTCTGATGATGCTTGTGGACACCCTCTACCTCAATCCATTCTTTCTGATGTTCGGATTGAGAATTTATCGGGTGCAGTTGGAGTCGGGGCGGACGGTCGTCCTCGTGACTCGACTCAGAGAGATTGCTGCCAACCAACGGTTGAGCTTATATGAAATTCAAGAATCGCGGTTCTATTACGCTGAGTTGCCCAAGCGGACGATTTGATGCCCCTCGTAGAAGATGGCCTTGCCAGCCTCAATGACATGCGGGCCGCTCTCAATGAGGGGCTTGAGATCGGCTGCGATGTCTTCCTCAATGCGAAGACAACTCGGCAAAGGCGAGATGCTTGGTTTCGCGTCAGCGCGAACTGGGACCTCACCCAGAATCTTGTGGCAGCGGGATCAAGGTCGTTGTTGAACCTCGCCGCGCGGGCCGCTGATGGCGACAATCTCCATGAGTTTGATTTCGATGCGATGGTCTCAGGGAGCGTGGGGATCGCGCTGGTTCGAGAGCTTCCTCAGTTGCAAGCGTGGCTTGGTGCCGTGCCCGGAGGGGATTGGCCGACAGTATTCGATGGCGATGAAGAGGTTGTAGATGACGCGGGCTTCTATTCGTTCAGGCTGACATTCCCCGATGGTCGCGCCGTGTTGGCGTTCAGGAGTCGTCGCGGATTGGAAGTCGTCGCTCGGCGGAAGGGTGCCGTTCAGGCCCGCTTCAGTAGAGACCAGAACGAATTAGTGCCCGTCGAAGGTTCCATCATCACGTTTGACCAAGCCGTCGATTTCTTCGTGTGGGACGGCATGGTGTTTATCGGGAATTTGCCGACGTTTGAGGCTCTTACCAACCTACGAGAGATTACAATTCAGAAGGCCGCACAGGCGGTTGATGCGCTGGCGGGACGATTTGACCTTGGTGACGTGGATGCTCTCAAGGCGAGTATCGGCCAGCGAACTCGTTTAGGGAAGAAGCTCGCGGCCGCTCAAAGGCATGGACTGGCGGGGGACATCGATCCTGCTGCGATCCACGAGCGCATTGAAGCTCGCGGTCTTCAAGTCAGATGCGAAATCGATGGCGAGCAGGTCCGTTTCGAAATCGATTCCACTAATCCGCAGGAAGTGTCGGACTTCGTTGACCTGATGACGGATGTCTTTCTGAGGTCGCCTCTTACAGGCCGGGAATGGGATGCGTTGGCCAAAAGGCCATCTCGACGACAGCGATAGCTTGACCGCCAGACCTGCGTTTTTCCAACCGTCGCTTGAGCCTTCCGAGGCACCTTCACCCGAACATGGAAGACCCTACCCCTGACGATCAGGCAGGGAGGATTTCCGCGCCGACGATGGGGTAACCGTGATGACGGTGGCGAGGGCCGTTTGGACGGTTGGTGTAGCAGGTTGGTGTAGCAGTCCGGGTCGGCTGAAGCCGTTGTTCCAGAACTGTTTTCCGGCCTTCCCAGATGATGCTGGTGTAGCAAGCTGGTGTAGCAAACGCGCGTTTTCGACCGCCTGAGAGCGGTTTCTTCAACGCTTTGAATGTCTTGGGAGGGAATGGTGGACGCGACAGGGACGGGCGCGCTGTCGTCGTCGGCATGGTGGTAGGCCGGGCTATCGGCGGGGGAAGTGGGGCCGTCATCGGCCATGAGGCTGCTCCGCGACTCGGATGTTCGAACCGCGAAGGTGAGTCCTCGGAGCGTTCAGGGTCAACGTCCTCCACGGTCCTGCACGACCGTCTCTGACGTCAGGCCGCAACGCTCTCCATCGACCGTTTGATCGCAGTCACGGTCATGGGTGAAGCACGATGGAGTCGGGCGGTGGCGCGGATGCCCTGACCGTCTCGCAACGACCTCCTGATCGCTTCCACACGGTCCTCCGGCATGGGCTTGCGGCCGCTCTTCTTGGTCGTCCGCCTCAAGCCGCTCATGATCCTCTCCCTGATCATGGCCCTTTCGTAGGAGCTAAAGACCGAGAGCATCTGGAACATCATGGCGCCCGAGGGCGTCGAGGTGTCGAGGCCCTGCGTGTGGACGTAGAGGTCCACGCCCTTGGCTTGGACGTCGCCGAGGAAGTGGATCAGGTCGGGCAAGGACCGGCCGATCCGGCAGACCGAGAAGCACGCGATGAGGTCGAAGTCCTTGCGGGCGACGCCCTTGAGCAGAGCGTCGAAGGCGGGTCGCTTGTCTCGCCCCTTGGCGCCGCTGATGCCTTCGTCGGTGAAGGTCGCCACCACCTCCCAGTCTTGGCGCTGGGCCACGGCCAACAGATCATGAAGCTGGTTCTCGACGGTCTGGTTCTTATCCGCCGTGCTCACACGAGCGTAGATCGCGACGCGCTTGGTCAGGGGTGTTCTCCGATCCAATGTTGGGAGAACAGGCTCTCATGGATCGGTAGGCCGTCAATCAGAAGCCTGTCGATGCCTTTATGGCTGCTGTCATCTCCGCATACGGCTGTGGGGCGTTGATCATGGGAAGTTCAAATATCGCCCCTTCAGGGCCGTGGACTTCGAACTGAAAATTGGTCTGGGTGGCAAAAAACTCGTCCAGCAGGTTCTGGGCGTCGTGGGAAATCCCATAGGTCGATGATCCGTGCGGAGTTTCGCAGATGCGGGCTGTAAACTTCACGAGGGAGCGATCTGCCTTGAGAAGGTAGACGAGGTATTTGTCATCATAACCGGCACCGAAGCCGGGCATGACGCCAATGGTCAGCGTTCTCTTCGTTCGAAAAAGGTTCTTCTTGTAGCTCGCAATGAAGAACACATGGAGCGCGCCATCCGCTTCATCATCGGTTGTGAATGAGTAGCGGCTGGTGAGGATGTAATTCTCTCGACGCCATCCGGTGGCGGTGACCGAGCCAGCATGACGTCCGGGCGGGATGGGGTTCATGTTGCACATTCCCATGAAGAACTCGGTTCAATCAACCGAAGCATGGGCCCAGCCTGTTTCACCAATCAGATGGAAGCGGGCACGAAATATCGACCACGCCAGCATTGGGTTTGCGGGCCGTGAAACACAGCGATTTCCACCCCTGTTTCCGAGAACGGCGCCAATGGCGCCAATAGCGCCAGTAGCGATGACGTGACCCCCTGAAACTCCTCCAGGAATAGCTAGAGTCCGCCCAACGAAGGACGGACAGAATGAAGCGATCGAGGTTCACGGAAGAGCAGATCATCGGGATCCTGCGGGAGCAGGAGGCCGG
>JAESGV010000115.1_pt1 | contig 130211 bp, 113 predicted proteins | sample 9269781 | NCBI WGS metagenome assembly JAESGV01 (sample SAMN15741586, study PRJNA653496) | algae metagenome | isolation source: Tildeniella torsiva UHER 1998/13D and co-occurring heterotrophs from... | place: Slovakia: Slovak Paradise National Park, Hrabusice, Kosice Region | collected 2000-01-01 | reverse complement strand
CCGACCTCGTGCGGCACGACCGCGAGGGGCCGCTCGTCATCGACCACGGCCACGGCGTGCGCGTCTACGACGACACCGGCCGCGCCTACATCGAGGGCGTCTCGGGCCTGTGGTCGATCTCGCTCGGCTTCGGCCAGGAGCGCCTCGTCAAGGCCGCCGCCGAGCAGATGGCGAAGCTGTCGAGCTACCACATGTTCCGCTTCAAGAGCCACGAGCCGGGCATCGCGCTCGCCGAGAAGCTGCTCGCGCTGGCGCCGTCGCCGATGTCGAAGGTGTTCTTCGCCAACTCCGGCTCGGAAGCCGCCGATTCGGCCATGAAGCTCGTCTGGTACTACAACAACGCCATCGGCCGGCCGGAGAAGAAGAAGATCATCGGCCGCATCGGCGGCTACCACGGCGTCACTATCGCGTCGGGCAGCCTCACCGGGCTTGCCCGCAACCACACCGACTTCGACCTGCCGATCGCCCGCGTGCTGCACACCGACTGCCCGCACTACTGGCGCTACGGCCTGCCCGGCGAGAGCGAGGAGGCGTTCGCGACGCGGCTCGCCGACAACCTCGAGACGATGATCCTCGCCGAGGGGCCGGAGACGGTCGCCGCCTTCTTCGCCGAGCCGGTGATGGGCTCGGGCGGCGTCATCGTCCCGCCCGCCACCTACTTCGACAAGGTGCAGAAGGTCCTGAAGAAGTACGACGTGCTGTTCGTCGTCGACGAGGTGATCTGCGGCTTCGGCCGGCTCGGCGACCTGTTCGGCTGCAACACCTTCGACCTGAAGCCCGACATCATGACGATGGCGAAGGGGCTGTCGTCCGGCTACCTGCCGATCTCGGCGGTGATGATCTCCGAGCCGATCTGGCAGGCGTGCCTGTCGGAAAGCAGCAAGATCGGCGTGTTCGGCCACGGCTTCACCTATTCCGGCCACCCGGTCTGCGCCGCCGTAGCGCTGGAAACGCTGGCCATCTACGAGGACCTCGACATCGTCGCGCGGGTGCGCCGCATGGCGCCGGTGCTGCAGGACGGCATGGCGGCACTCGCCGACCACCCGCTCGTCGGCGAGACGCGCGGCCTCGGCCTCGTCGGCGCGATCGAGATCGTCAAGGACAAGGCGAAGAAGGAGTCCTTCCCGCCGGCCGCCAACATCGGCCTGTTCATCGAGCGCCGCTGCCAGGAGCACGGCGTCATTCTCCGTGCCCTCGGCGACGCACTGACCATCGCCCCGCCGCTGGTGGTGGAGAAGGCCGACATCGAGGAGATCCTGCGCGTCGTCGCCGTCGCCCTCGACGAGACCCTCGACCACGTGCGCGCCGAAGGGCTGATGTGATGGCACCGACCGATCGAGCGCCGACCTGCGCGCGGTCGGCTCGGCCCCACCCGACCTCCAACCCGGGACCGGGGCGGGCAGTCGCGCGATGAGAGATCGGGTGGCGCCGCCGATCATTGCGGCTGCCACCCTCCGGCGCGCCGTCGGCGCTTTCGGTCGGGCGCTGGCGATCGTCGCGGCCGTCGCCCTGCCCTTGCTCGGCCTGACCGCCGCGACCTTCGCGATCGGCCGGCTCGTCCCCATCGATCCGGTGCTGGCGGTGGTCGGCGACCGCGCCAGCGTCGAGGTCTACGAGCGCACGCGCGAGGTGATGGGCGTCGACCGCCCGATCGTCGAGCAATATCTCCTCTACCTGCGCGCGCTGGCGACCGGCGACCTCGGCGTCTCGACGATGACGTCGCGGCCGGTCGTCGACGACATCGCACGGGTGTTCCCGGCGACGTTCGAGCTCGCCACGGCGGCGATGCTGATCGGCGTCTTCCTCGGCATTCCGATGGGGGTCCTCGCCGCGACACACCGCGGGCGCGCCGTCGATCACGTCTTCCGCGTGCTCGGCCTGGTCGGCTACTCGGTGCCGATCTTCTGGCTGGGGCTCGTCGGCCTGCTGCTGTTCTACGCCAAGCTCGGCTGGGTCGCCGGCCCGGGGCGCTTCGACCCCGCCTTCGAGGGGATCGTGCCAACGGTGACAGGGCTCCTGTTGGTGGACACCCTGCTCGCCGGCGACCTCGAGGCGTTCCGCGACGCTCTCGCCCATCTCGCCCTACCGGCCTGCGTGCTCGGCTTCGTGACGCTCGCCTACATCGCCCGGATGACGCGCGGTTTCATGCTGCAGGAGCTCAGCCAGGACTATGTCGTGACGGCGCGCGCCAAAGGTCTGTCGGAGGCGCGCATCGTCTGGGGTCACGCCTTTCGCAACGTTCTGGTTCCACTGGTCACGGTGCTCGCGCTGTCCTACGGGGCGATGCTGGAGGGTGCGGTGCTGACCGAGACGGTGTTCGCCTGGCCCGGCATCGGCCTCTACGTCACCCGCGGCCTGTTCAACTCCGACATGAACGCCGTGCTCGGTGGGGTGCTCGTCATCGGCATCATCTACGTCGTCCTCAACGCCGCCGCCGAGGGCGCCTACGGGCTGCTCGACCCGAGGACGCGGCGATGACGGTGGGCGACGTGCCCGCGCCGGCCGGGGCGGCCACGGCGACGATCGCCCGCATCGGCGCGTGGGGCTTGGTGCTGCGCCGGCTTGCCGGCAATCCGCTGGCGGCGGCCGGTGGCATCCTCATCCTGCTGCTGGTCGTCGCCGCGGTGTTCGCCCCCGTGTTCGCCTTCGGCCAATCGCCGATCACCCCCGACCTGGCGGCGCGCCTGCAGCCGCCGAGCGCCGCGCACTGGCTCGGCACCGACGAGCTCGGCCGCGACATCTACGCCCGCATCCTCTACGGGGCCCGCATCACGCTGCTGATCGTCGCCCTCGTCAGCATCATCGTCGTGCCGGTCGGCCTCGCGGTCGGCGTCGTCTCCGGCTACGTCGGCGGCGTGCTCGGGGCTCTGCTCACCCGCCTCACCGACGCGGCGCTCGCCTTCCCGCGGCTCGTGCTGGCGCTCGCCTTCGTCGCCGCGCTCGGGCCGGGGATCGAGAACGCGGTGATCGCCATCGCGCTCACCTCCTGGCCGCCGTTCGCCCGCATCGCGCGCGCCGAGACGCTGACCATCCGCAAGGCGGAGTTCGTCCAGGCGGCGGTCGTGCAGGGCGCCTCTTCGGGGCGCATCCTCTTTCGCTACATCGCGCCACTGTGCGTCTCGTCGCTCGTCGTCCGCCTCACGCTCGACATGGCCGGCATCATCCTGACCGCCGCCGGCCTCGGCTTCCTCGGGCTCGGCGCGCAGCCGCCGACGCCGGAGTGGGGCGCGATGGTGGCGACCGGCCGCGAGTTCATCCTCGACCAGTGGTGGGTGGCCACCATTCCCGGCGCCGCGATCTTCCTCGTCAGTCTCGCCTTCAACCTGCTGGGCGACGGACTGCGGGACGTGCTCGATCCGAGGTCGTCGTGAGCGCCCCGCCGGTGGTGGAGGCGACGGACCTTCGGGTGGCCTTTCCCGGCGGGTTGCAGGCGGTGCGCGGCGTCTCCTTCACGCTCGGTCGGGAACGGCTCGGCATCGTCGGGGAGTCGGGCTCGGGCAAGTCGACGGTGTGCCGGGCCCTGCTCGGCCTCGTGCCGGCTTCGGCACGCATCGAGGCGGAGCGACTGTGCATCGGCGGGCGCAGCGTTCTCGGCCTGTCGCCGCGTGGCTGGCGCGACATCCGCGGCAAGCGCGCCGGCATGATCCTGCAGGACGCGCGCTACTCCCTGAACCCCGTTCTGCGTGTCGGCGTGCAGATCGAGGAAACCTTCCGCGCCCACCATCGCATCGGCCGCGCGGAGGCGCGCCGTCGCACGCTCGCGAGCCTGGAAGCGGTCCGCATCGACGACCCCGAATCGGTCTACCGGCGCTATCCGCACGAGATCTCCGGCGGCATGGGCCAGCGCGTGATGATCGCCATGATGCTGGCGCCGGAGCCGGACGTGCTCGTCGCCGACGAGCCGACCTCCGCCCTCGACGTCACGGTGGCGGCGCGCGTCCTCGCCACCCTCGACGATCTCGTCACCCGCCGCGGCATGGGGCTGATCCTCGTCAGCCACAATCTCGACCTCGTCGGCCGCTTCTGCGACCGTGTCCTCGTCATGCACCACGGCCGCGTCGTCGAGGAGCTCCGCGGCGGCGCGCTCGACCAGGCTACCCATCCCTACACGCGCGGCCTGCTCGCCGCCTCCCCGCGCCTCGACCGGCCGATGGCGGAACTGCCGGTGCTGGCGCGCGCTGGGGTGGAACCAGCATGACCGGCCGCCCCCCGGCGATCGAGGTGGCCGGGCTCGGCGTCACCTTCGCCGCCCGCGGCGGCGCCGTCCGTGCCGTCCGCGACGTCAGCTTCCAGGTCGCCGACGGCGAGAGCTTCGGGCTCGTCGGCGAGTCCGGTTCCGGCAAGTCGACCATCCTGCGTGCCATCGCCGGGCTGGTGCCCGAGGTCACCGGAGCGGTGATCGTCGCCGGCGCGCCGCTCGGCCAGCGCCGTTCGCGCGCCGACCGGCGCCGCCTGCAGTTCGTCTTCCAGGATCCCTACGGCGCCCTGCATCCGCGCCACAGCGTCGGCCGCATCGTCGCCGAGCCGCTGCTTATCCACGGCATCGGCGACGTCGAGCCGCGTGTGGCCGAGGGGCTCGCCGCCGTCGGGCTCGGCGAGCAGCACCGCGCCCGCTTTCCCCACCAGCTCTCCGGCGGCCAGCGGCAGCGCGTCGCGATCGCCCGCGCGCTGGTACTCGATCCGCCGATCCTGCTGCTCGACGAACCGACCTCGGCCCTCGACGTGTCGATCCAGGCGGAGATCCTCAACCTGCTCGCTCGGCTCAGGCGCGAGCGCGGCTTCAGTTACCTGCTCGTCAGCCACGACCTCGCCGTCGTCGCCCACATGTGCGACCGCGTCGGCGTGATGCGGAAGGGCGAACTCGTCGAGACCCTGTCGGCCGACGCGCTGCGCGCCGGCACGGCCACGCATCCCTACACCGCCGAACTGATCGCCGCCTTCAGGGACATGCAGACGCCGCGGGACGAAACGGGTGCGGCCCCGGCGTGACAGGGCGGGTAAGGGCTCCGCCGGCGAAGGCCCGCCTCCTCACGCGTCGATCCAGAATATATTTGTATCCACGTATCCGATCGACTTGCCAAACTCGCGGAATTCTCGCGAAATGGCAGGGCCGGCCCTCCCAAGCACGGCACGGGCCAAACTCGGAGGCCACCATGACCGGACGCCTAGGTCTTGCCGCGATGATGCTCGTCGCCTGGCTTCTCCCCAGTTCGCCCACTCTCGCCGCCACCCCCTCCAGCACGCTCGTCATCGCCAAGAACATCGATGACATCATCTCGCTCGATCCCGGCGAGGCCTACGAGGCGAGCGGCGGTGAGATCATCACCAACGTCTACGACCGGCTCGTCCGCTTCGAAGCCGACGACGTCAGCAAGCTCGTCGGTGGTGTCGCCGAGAGCTGGACGATCAGCGAGGACGGCAAGACCTTCACGTTCAAGCTGCGGCCCGGGCTTACGTTCCAGAACGGCGACCCGGTGACGGCCGAGGACGTCGCCTTCTCGCTGCAGCGCGTCGTGCTGCTCGACAAGACTCCGAGCTTCCTGCTCACCCAGTTCGGCTGGACGAAGGACAACGTGAAGGACCTCGTGAAGGCGCAGGATCCGTCGACCTTCGTCTTCACGCTCGACGCCGACTTCGCCCCCTCGCTGGTCCTCAACGTCGTGTCCTCGACGATCGGCTCCGTCATCAACAAGAAGGTGGCGATGGAGCACGAGACGGACGGGGATCTCGGCAACGGGTGGCTGAAGTCGAACTCCGCGGCGTCCGGCGCCTATGCCCTGAAGTCCTGGACGCCGAACGAGAGCGTCGTGTTGGAGGCGAACCCGGGCTTCCACCTCGGCGCGCCGAAGCTTTCCCGCGTCGTGGTGCGCCACGTTCCGGAGGCGGCCGCCCAGCGACTGCTGCTGGAGAAGGGCGACATCGACATCGCCCGCAACCTCACCGCCGACCAGCTCGCCGGCCTTTCCGGCAACGCCGACGTCAAGATCACCTCGCAGGGATCGGCCGACACCTTCTACGTCGCCCTCAACCAGAACGACGATCGGCTGAAGAACCCGAAAGTGCGCGAGGCGCTGAAGTGGCTGGTCGACTATGACGGCATGGCCGGAAGCTTCCTGCGCGGCCAGTTCAAGGTCCACCAGAGCTTCCTGCCGTCGGCGTTCTGGTCGTCGATCCCCGACAATCCCTACACGCTCGACGTCGGCAAGGCGAAGGCGCTGCTCGCCGAGGCGGGATACCCCGACGGCTTCAAGATCGAGATGGACGCGTTCAACTCCGCGCCCTGGTCGAACATCGCCCAGTCCATCCAGTCCACGATGGCGCAGGCCGGCGTCGAGATCTCGATCCTCTCGGCGGAGCAGAAGCAGGTGTGGACACGCTACCGTGCCCGCCAGCACCAGATGCTGCTCATTCAGTGGTCGCCCGACTATCTCGATCCGCACTCGAACGCCGAGACCTTCTGCCGGAACCTCGACAATTCGGCCGAATCGAAGGCCCGCACCGTCGCCTGGCGCAACAGCTGGTTCATTCCCGAGCTGTCTAAGGCCACCGACGAGGCGAGCCGCGAGCGCGACACCGCCAAGCGCGAGCAGGATTACGTGGCGCTGCAGAAGGCGGTGCTCGCCGATGGGCCTTACGTCGTGATGTTCGAACCGACCTTCCAGGTGGCGATGCAGAAGGACGTTGAGAACTTCATCATGGGTCCCTATTGGGACCTGGTGTTCTATCGACTGGCCGAAAAATGATCTGTACGACAGCGTCTCTCTGATCTGAACCATGTTGATTGGCTAGCACAACCGGTTCCTCGAATGACCAATCGAAGTTGTTCGGGGGACCGGCGCCGGGGTGATTTTGTTCATGATGTCCGGCTCACATGAATTTGGAAAGTGCCCTTTTTTCCGAATAACCGTCTCCTCGCAAGACATCAGAAATAACCTTCACGCTTCTTCTGTTCGAGCGAGCCGCCGTCCTCTCCGTCGCTGATGCGTCCCTGGCGCTCGGAAGAAGAGGCCCGCAGCGTCTCACCCATGACGGCCATCAGATCGGTTGCCTCAGATTCGACAGCGCCGGTGACCGGCCAGCAGCCGAGCGTGCGGAAGCGGACCGTTCGGGTGGATACCCTTTCGCCGGGCTGGAACCGCATCCGGCTCTCGTCGTCGACGACGATGAAGGCGCCGCTGCGCTCCACGACGGGACGCGGCGCGGCGTAGTAGAGCGGCGCGAGCTCGATGCCCTTGACGAGCGCGTAGGCCCAGATGTCGGTTTCCGTCCAGTTGGACAGCGGGAACACTCGGGCCGTCTCGCCCTTGGCGAGCCGGGCGTTGTAGAGCCGCCACAGTTCGGGGCGCTGCGCGCGTGGCTCCCAGGCGTGCGACGCGTTCCGGATCGAGACGACCCTCTCCTTGGCGCGGGACTTCTCCTCGTCGCGCCGCGCGCCGCCGAAGATGACGTCGAAGCCGCTCGCGTCGAGCGCCGCCTTCAAGGGTTCGGTGCGCATGATCGCCGTGTAGCGGTCGCCGTGGTCGAACGGGTTGATGCCGGCGGCCCTCCCGTCCTCGTTGGCGTAGGCGATGAGCCGGAAGCCGTGCTGGCGCGCGAAGGCGTCGCGGAAGTCGATCAGGGAGCGGAACTCCCAGGTGGAATCGACATGGAGCAGCGGAAACGGCGGCTTGCTCGGAGAGAAGGCGCGGATGGCGAGATGCGCCATCACGGTCGAGTCCTTGCCCGCCGAGAACAGCATCACCGGGTTGCGCGCCTCGGCGACGGCCTCGCGGATGATGTGGATCGCCTCCGCTTCCAGCGCGGCGAGATGGGTTGCGCCACGGGTCATGGCGTGGGCTCCTTGTCCGATTGCGATTTGTTTGCATGACCGCGTCCGCTCAGAGCGCGACCTCGGGCATTGCGGTCCACTGGAGATCGCCGGCATAGCGCCACGCCATTCGCCCCTCGTCATCGAGGGCGAAGAGGTGCAGCCAGCCATTGTCGAAGAGGGCGCGCACGGCATCGTGGCGGCGCAGCACGTCCGTCATTGCCTGGTGGGGCGCCTCGATGCAGACCGACAGGCGCAGCGGTTCGTGCGCGTAGTCCTCGCCGTCGTGCACCGACTGCCATGGAAGGCCCGACCGCAGCAGGCCCCCGTTGCCCTCGACGACGCCGATACCGCCGGTGACGTTGTGCAGGAGCTTGTTGCCACCGCCGAAGGCGTCCGGGGCCACAGTCGAGCCGTAGTATTGCAGGCTGATCCAGCTCGCCACGAGGACGGGTGCTGTCAGGATCAGTTCGAGCACGCCGAAGCTCGTGTCCTGCTTCCATTCGTAGTCGTGCAGGAAGGCGCGGCCGTCCAGGCTCTTGCCAGCGGTGCGCGAGCGCGGCGCGGCGATGAACGCCCGGCACCCGGCGAGCGCCCATTCCGGCCGCGTTTCGGCCCAGTCGCGGCTCCGCCTCGGGATCGCGCCTTCGTCTCTCGCCCGCGGCAGCCGCACGGCGCGCTCGGTGCGGGCGATCTTGCCCGCCGCGGCGAGCCAGGCCCGGACCTGGCCGAGATCCTTGCGGTGTGTGTTGGAGGGATGATCCTCGGCGTAGAGGGTCACCTGATCCGTCGTCGTGTCGTGCAGTGCCGCCACGAAGAGGGTATCCGCGGGGATGACGATCCCGCTCGCCGCCAGCTCCGTGCGCACGTCCGGATCGTTCAGCAGCCCCGCCAGCAGACGGGCGTTGACCTCCCCCGAATAGCCGCCGCAGGCGCCGCAGTGGAGAGCGCTCGCATGGGGATTGTTGACGACGCTGGCGCCATGCCCCGCCAGCAGGACCAGCCGTGCGAAACCCGTCGTCAGCGACATGGCGCGCAGCACCGTCCCGGCGACCGTGACGCGGGTCGCGAGATCGGGCGCGGGGTCGAGGCGAGGCGCCGGGTCCTTCCGCGCTGCCGCGCCGTGAAGCCGGAGGGCGTCCCCGAACAGCTTGCCGACATAGATCGGTCCCGCCGCCTCGACGAAGGCGAAGGACGAGACGGCGGCGAGCTTGAACCGGCCCCAGGCGCGCTTCGCCCGCGCCTTGACCCGGCCGGACAGTTCGGCTGCCGCGAGGTCGGGTCCGCCGGAGCAGGACCTCAGTGCGGGATTGAGCAGCACCGGAAGCCGCAGCTCCTCGGTGTCGGAGGCGAAGCGGCGGTGCGCCGTCGCGAGGCCGAAGAACCCCGCGAATCCCAGCGTTCGGATTTCCGGGTGCACGCTCTCGAGGGCGCGGCGGAACACTTCCGAACGGACGTCGATGCAGAACGCGGCCTGCAACACGGGGCGATGGTGGGTCGCCAGTGGCGCGGCCGCTGCGAGTGTTGCCGCCAGCGCCCGCTGGGAGGACCGTTCGGCCGCCTCCTGCAGGATGGCATCGATCACGAGGTCCGGTGTCGGCTCGACCGGCGCCGCATGCGCGGCGCGGACGCTCGCCCACGCCCCGGCGATCTCGGCGCCGTAGCGCAGAAACAGGGCCTCTTCCCAGAGGAGCCGGACCGCGAGGACGTCCGTGGCCGTCCGGTCCGAGCCGCCCGCGAGTTCCGCCCGCCAGAGTTCGTAGCGCGCCACCTGCGCCCAGCCCCCCAGCCTCATCAGCACCTGGTGGAAGTAGGTTTCCATCGCCGCCTCCCCGATGCAGAGGCGGTCGACGACGCGGGCGATGGTGGCAACGGCGTCCAGCGGCGCCTCCGACACATGCAGCGCGAACCCGGGCAGGCCCGCGATTTCCGGCGTCAGGTCGTGCGTGGCGAACGCCCGCCAGGCCGCGAAGGCGTTCCTGCCGCGCGGCGCCGTCCAGAGCGCCTGGCCGCCGTCGAAATACTCCGCGGCCCAGGCGCCGAACCGCTCGGCGACCAGCCCCGGCCAGTCGATGCCGGACACGTCGGCCGCGAGGTCAGCGATGGTCGGCAGCGCCTGCGGCCTCGGCGCCTCGCCGGCAGCGGCCGCCTTCAGGGCGTCGAGATCCGCGGGCCGCAGAAGGGCAGGCGCGCGCGCCCACGCCTCGCGCAGGTCCCGGTCGGAAATCGCGCCCGTGGAAATCTTCTCCTGGTACCAGCGCCGCGGCATGGCGACGGCGACGCCCGCCACCCGCGCGAGCCGCGCGGCGGCCGTTGCGAGGCTCTCGCCCGTCTGTCCCAGGAAGGGATTGACGGCGACGCTCGACGCCAGCGGCCACAGCGGAGGGATGTGGCGGCCGGCGCGATCGGCGACGGCCGCGAGAGACGTCAGATCGGCCCGGGCCGACGGACAGGGATCGGGCATCCGCGGTTCTCCTTCGAATCTCAGGCCCGGTCAGGACGCGCGGCGGGTGGACCAGCCGCCGACGATCCGGTCGAAGACGGCGTTGGCGTAAAGGCCGTTCGAGAGGTGCACGCGCAGGCCGGCGGCGGCAGGGTGGCCGGACCACAGCGGGAACGTCGCCTGCCCGAAGGCGACCGCACCGAAGCTGACGAGCGCGAGCACGATGAACGCCCATTCCAGCGGTCCCGGCGGGGGCGTGGCCGGCAGGGCGCCCGCCGTCAGGGCGGTCGACGCCGTCTGCAGCGCGAAATAGCCGATCGACGTCGCCACCGCGTAGACGGCCGTGCGACGGGTGAGCGCCCGGGGCGCCGCATCGGCGAACCCCTGCGCCAGCATGTAGGCGACGCCGAAGATCAGGATGGCGCCGAGCGCGATCGCCTGCGGCGACTTGTGCGTCAGGCCGAAGGCGAGCCCCACGAGCCCGTAGATGACGAGCGCCGACGCGAACGCCCGCCCGACCGCACCGGCGCCCGGGATGGCGACCGGACCGGGTCGTCGGATCGCCGCCACCCGTTCAACGGCGCCGCCGGAGGCGAGGAAGGAGTGCGCCTTGTAGAGCGAGTGCGCCACGATGTGCAGCAGCGCCAGCGGGAAGAGCGCCAGTCCGCACTCGAAGATCATGAACCCCATCTGGGCGACGGTCGACCAGGCGAGCGAGGTCTTCACCGCGGGCTGCGTCAGCATCACCAGGCTGCCGAACAGCGCGGTGAAGCCGCCGATGACGACGAGCACGGCGAGCACGCCCGGCGCCAGCAGCATGACGTCGGCGAAGCGGATCAGCAGGAACCCGCCCGCATTGATCACCCCAGCATGCAGGAGTGCGGAAACCGGCGTCGGCGTCTCCATCACCTCGGTCAGCCAGCCGTGGGTCGGGAACTGCGCGGACGTGAGCACCGCCGCGAGCGCCATCAGGGCCGCCGCCGCGACCGCGGCGCCCCCGCCCTCCCCCGCCCGGGCGGCCAGCAGGATCGAGCCGATGTCGGTCGTACCGTAGGCCGCCGCGAGCAAGGCGGTGGCACCGACGAGCGCGGCGTCGCCGAGGCGCGCCGTGAGGAACTTCTTGCGGGCCGCCCGCCGCGCGGCGACGCGCTCGGGGTAGAACAGCAGCAGCCGATGCAGGAACACGCTGGTGGCGATCCAGGCGGCGACGAACTGGACGAGATTGCCCGCGGTGACGAGCATCACCACCGCGGCGAGCGTCAGGCAGAGCCAGCCGGTGAAGGGTCCTTGCCGGGCTTCGCCGTCGAGGTAGGTCCCCGCGTAGCGGACGACGATCCAGCCGATGAAGGTGACCAGAAGCAGCATCACGGCACTGACGGCGTCCATCCGCACCGACACTCCGATGCCGTAGAGCCCGATCAGCCGACTGGTGCCCGCCCCGAAGTGGATCAGACCCGCCACCGAGGCGGCGGCTGCGACAAGCGCCGCGAGTGCGGCAGCTTCGGCGAAGACGGGCAGGCGCCTGGGCCTGCGGCCGGTGGCCAAGAATCCGATCGCCGCGCCAACCAGCAGCGGAACGGGCGCCAGCAACGGCAGGAGGTGGATTGGCAAGGACGGCCTCCTTCGACGCGCAGTCGGTTCGGGCGGCAGACCTAGCGGAGCGCTCGGCGTGGGAAAAATTCATTGTACCGGCGATATCGTTCGCTCTAATGGAACGATATGGGAGAGCTGAACTACAACCACCTCCGCTACTTCTGGGTCGTCGCGCACGAGGGAAACCTCACGCGAGCCGCCGCGCACATGAACCTTTCGCAGTCGGCCCTGTCGGTTCAGATCCGCAAGCTTGAGCATCAGGTGGGCCACCCGCTGTTCGAGCGCGCGGGCAAGAAACTCGTCCTGACCGAGGCCGGCCGGATCGCGCTCGACTATGCCGATACGGTGTTCAAGGCCGGCGACGAGTTGGTGAGCACCCTGAGGGGACGCCCCCTGGACAGCCGTCAGGTTCTGCGGGTCGGGGCGCTGACGACGCTGTCGCGAAACTTCCAGCTTGAGTTTCTGCGGCCACTGATCGGCCGGGCGGACGTCGAACTGATCGTTCGGTCGGGCAACATCCGCGACCTGCTCGCGCAGTTGGAGGCCCACGCCGTCGACGTCGTGCTGGCGAACAGCGCCACACCGCAGGACGCGCGCTCGTCCTTGCGCAACCACCTCCTCAACGAGCAGCCCGTCAGCCTGGTCGGCCGTCCCCGCCTGGACGAGCACACATTTCGCTTTCCGGAGGACTTGCGAACCGAACCGTTGCTTCTGCCCAGTCTAGACAGCGACATCCGTTTGGCGTTCGACCGCGTTCTCGAACGCGCCGGCATCCGGCCAATCATCCTCGCCGAGGTCGACGACATGGCGATGCTGCGTCTGCTCGCCCGCGAGCGCGACGGCGTCACCCTGGTGCCGCCGATCGTGGTTCGCGACGAACTGGATGCCGGGGTGCTGGTCGAACACTGTCGAATACCGGACGTCACGGAGAGCTTCTACGCGATCGCCCAGAAACGGCGGTTCCCCAACCGGCTGTTGGGCGAGTTGCTAGCAACCGGGAAGGGGGCCGCCCGAATCCTGTCATGATGGAGTAACTGGATTCACTTGCATCGGCCGCGCAGTGCTTCGCCACGCAACCGGCGGGCTGAGGATTGCTTCTCGCCCACCGTGGCGTCCGGTGGGCGATCAGGCGGGGCAAGTATTGGCAAGGCCGCCCTCAGGGCAGGCGGACGTCCTTGTCGAGTAGGTCGTTGGTGAACGAGGCGTCGACCGTCGGGATCTCGATGCCGAAGATCGAGCCGATCGTCTTGGCGTCCGCCTCGACGTGCTTCGGGTCGAAGGCGCCGAGCGCCACCGTCCGGTTGGTGTCGGACTCCATCAGCGTTTCGACGCGGCGCCAGTTCTTCAAGACGTCTTCCGGCTTCTGGCTGGTCGCCTCGGCGAGCGCCCGCGTGCACGGCTCGGGGTCCTTGAAGCAGGCGAGGAAGGCCTTCTGCGAGACCTGCACGAAGGCCTTGGCGACCTCCGGCTTCTCCTTCAGGAACGCCGGGTTGGCGATGATCGACAGGCCGTAGGGGTTGAACTTGGTGTCCTTCAGGAGGACGAAGCCGAGATCGTCGCCGAAGGTGGTCTCGTAGACGTCGTGTACCGAATACATGTGCTGGGTGAAGTCGATGACGCCCGACTGCAGCGACGCGACCTTCGCCTCCGGGGCGATGTTGACCCACGTCACGCTGTCGGCGGGCACGCCGATGGCGTCGGCGATCGCCGGCCAGATCTGGCGGACGGCGTCGCCGGGCGGGCTGCCGATCTTCTTGCCGGCGAGGTCGGCCGGCGTGGCGATGCCGGCGCTCTTCTTCCAGTAGAGGCCGAAGGCGGTGTTCGAGTAGATCGCCATCACGCCGGTGACGTCGACCTCCTTGGCGCGCGCCTGCAGCACGTTGGTGAAGTCGGCGATGCCGACCTGGTTCTGGCCGACCGCCACCTTCTGGATGGCCACCGCCGTGCCGCGGCCGCTCTCGATCTCGAGGTCGATTCCGGCCTGTTCGTACCAGCCGAGCGACTTCGCGTAGTAGTAGGGGCTGTGGTCTCCCTGGGCGACCCAGTTCAGCACGAAGTTGACCTTCTCGGCCGCGCTGGCGCTCCCCGCGGGCAGCACGGTTGCGGCGGTGAAGAGGGCCGCCGCGAGGCCGGCGGCGAGCGTCCCGGTCTTGGCCTTCGATATCGGCTTCATCATCTCATCCTCCCTGACGTCGTTCATTGGAACCGTGATCTGTGATCCGTGATCATGGTCTAGGGTGTCGGTTGTCACCGCCGGTCACTCCACCGCCATCGCCCGCTCCGTCACTGGCGGTTCCGCCATGACGGGACCGTCAGTGACGGTCACCGGAACGGCGGTACCGAAACCGGCGGCGGCGTTGACGGTGCCGAGCGCCACGGTGCCGCCGGTGATGCGCACGCGGCCGCCGGCGTAGAGATCGCCGTGGGCGGCGAAGGCGTCGCGCTCTGCCGCCGGCAGCCGGTCGAGCCCTGGACCGTAGTGGTGGCCGTTGCGCTCGCTGTCGGCGAGGCCGAGGAACGACCAGAGCGCCAGGTTCTGGTGCAGCGCATGCCCCGCCTGGGCACTGAGGTCCTCGGCCGACAGCAGGAAGCCCCCTCTCCCGTTGCCGTCTGCCCCGTTGCCCCCTGCCCCATCGGCTTCCGCGTTCCAGGTCTCCACACGGGCCGCGTTGACGAGGGACTTGTAGAAGCCCTTGCAGGTCTTGACGGAAACGCCGCGGTAGCCGCAGCGGCGCGCCGCGAGCGCGGCACCGTAACCGTCGTCGGACTCGTCGATGAGGATCGGCTTCTGCGCCGACAGCGCCGCTATGTCGCCGTCGAGCGCGCGGTGGCGCGGCAGCGGCTGCTCGACATAGACGACCGAGGTCCACAGCCGCCGCAGCCGCGGCTCGGCGGTGACGGCGGCGTAGAACTCGCCGAGCGCCTCAACGTCTGGGAACTGCTCGTTGGCGTCGAGCGTCGCGCCGTAGGCTGGCAGCGCACCGTCGAGCAGGTCCGCCACCGCCGTCAGGCGCGCGATGTCGGCGGCGACGGTGCCGGAGAGCTTGATCTTAAAGCGGCGGACACCGTCCCCAACGATCACCTCCGCCAGCGCCACCGGCCAGCCGTCGTCCGGCCGCCCGCCGGGGCGAACGTCGGCGGACCGCAGCGGGTCGTCGAAGCCGACGGTGTGGCGGATGGCGGTGCGCTCCAGAGGCGTGCGCGCGGCGAGCCAGCGGCCGGCGTCGACGGCGGCGAGGTCGGGGGCGAACAATGCGAAGTCGAGCCCGACGGCGTTGGCGCGCAGCACGTCCGTCAGCGACCGGCCGTCGAGCCGGCAGAGCGCGTCGACGACGGCCCGGTCGACGAGCGAGACGCCGAAGGCGTCGACGAGGCCGTTGCCGATCGGACGGCAGCGGTGCCGGGCATGGTCGCTCGCCACGGCAACGGACAACCGCGCCGCAGTCATCGCCTCGCCGATCTCGCAAGCCGAGCGGGCGGCGGCGTCGGTAGCGTCGCGCAGCTGGTCGAAGTTGTCGGCGTGGCTGAGCGCCGGGTCCTTGTCGAACCACTTCGGCGCGGCGAGCTCGGCCGCGAAGCCCTCCGCAAGGCGGCCGTCGGCCGTCTCGACGATGACGCGGAGCACGATCTCCGGGGCCGCCTCCAGCACCACGCTGCCGTAGTGGAACGGCAGGCGGAAGCGCACCGGGCGCTCGAACGCCTCGGCCTCCCGCACGGTGATGGGACGCGCGGTCACCGGCGCCGCTCAGTGCATGCCGAGCAGCGCGTAGATGCGCCGCGTGTAGGTTCCGAAGGCGTCGTGGGTCTTCATGTCGAGGGTGCGCGGATAGGGCAGCTCGACCTCGAAGCGGTCGGCCATCCGCGCCGGGCCCGCCGTCAGTACGGCGACGCGGGAGCCGACGAACACCGCCTCCTGGATGCCGTGGGTGACGAAGATGATGGTCTTGCCGCTCTCCTTCCAGATGCGCAGCAGCTCGAGGTTCATCTTCTCGCGGGTGAGCGCGTCGAGCGCCCCGAACGGCTCGTCCATCAGCACGAGCTTCGGATCGTGGACGAGGGCGCGGGCGATGGCGGCGCGCTGCTGCATGCCGCCGGAGAGCTCGTAGGGATACTTCTGCTCGAAACCGGCGAGGCCGACCATCGCCAGCAGGTCGCGCGCCCGGTCGCGGGCGGGCTTCATCGGCAGGCCGAGGATTTCCGCCGGCAACAGCACGTTGTCGAGGATGCGCCGCCACTTCAGGAGCAGCGCCTGCTGGAAGACCATGCCGACGTCGCGCTTCGGATCGAAGGGAAAGGCGGCGTTGCCGATCCTGACCGTGCCGGCGTCATAGGAGTGCAGGCCGGCGAGGATCTTCAGCAACGTCGTCTTGCCGCAGCCGGACGGCCCGACCAGCGAGACGAGCTCGCCCGGCAGGATGTCCATCGTCACGTCCGAGACGGCGAGGAAATCGCCGGCGCGCGTCTCGTAGATCTTGCGGACGCCGTCGAGGTGGATGAAGGGCTCGCCCATCACGCGTCCTCCTGCCGGGCGTCGCCGACGACGCAGACGGCCTCGAGCGCCAGCACCGCGCCGTAGAGCGCCATGCCGATCAGCGTGATGAGGATCAGCGCCATGAACATCGCGGCGGTGTCGAGGCTCGCCTGGACGCTCAAGAGCAGGTAGCCGAGGCCCTTCTCCGAGCCGATGAACTCGCCGACGACGGCACCGGCGACCGCCAGGATGGCGGCGACCTTCATGCCGGAGAAGACGTACGGCAGCGCGCTCGGCAGCTGGATCTTGACGAACACCTGCCAGCGCGTGCCGTGCAGGGAACGGACGAGGTCGAGGAGGTCGGGCTCGACCTCCTTCAGGCCACGGACGGTGGTCAGCACGATCGGGAAGAAGCAGATGGTGAAGGCGATCACCATGTTCGGCACGATGCCGTAGCTCAGCCAGACGACGAACAGCGGCGCCATCGCCACCTTCGGGATCATGTTGAGGGTGACGAGCAGCGGCATCAGCAGGCTGCGCAGCGGCCGCGACCACGAGAAGGCGAGCGCCAGCGCGATGCCGACGGCGACTGCGAGAACGTAGCCGCCGAACACCTCGGCCGACGTGGTGCCGATGTGCAGGCCCCAGTTGTAGCTCGGCTGCGACAGCGTCTCGAGCACCGCCATCGGCGAGGGCAGGATGTAGGCCGGCAGGCGCAGGCTCGCGACCTGCCAGAGCGCCAGCAGCGCCAGATGCGACAGCACCGCCGGCAGCGCGCGGACCAGCCACGCGCCGACCGCGGCCGCACCGACGCCGCGCCGCTCCGGGGCTGTGCCGGCGGCGTTGCCGGCGTCGAGGGTGGTGGGCGACATGGGCGGCGGGGCCTCCGCGTCGGTCGTGCGGTTTCGCGTGGGCGGGAAGAGCGGTCGGGAGGCTCGGCTCAGAAGACGCCGGAGCGGACCTCGAATTTGCTTGGCTTGCCGTAGGCCTCCTTGCCGCTCTTCACCCACTCGGCGACCCAGCGGACCATGGTGTTGATCGGCACCACCGGGTTGCCGAGCAGGTCGGCGGCCGCGTCGCAGTTGACGGTGAGGCAGTCGGACTGCTCCTCGCCGACGAAGCTCGGCTCGATGCCGAAGTGCTCGCCGAAGGCGGTGGCGATGCGGCGGACGCTGACGCACTCCGGCCCGCCGATGTTGATCGGCGACGACGGCACCTCGCAGTGGAGAAGCAGGCGGGCGATCTGGGCGGCGGCGTCGCCCTGCCAGATGACGTTGACGTGGCCTGTCGCGAGCGGCACCGGCTTGCGGTTCAGCACCCAGCCGGCGATCTCCTGGAAGACGCCGTAGCGCATGTCGATCGCGTAGACGAGGCGGGCGATGCGGCCGGGGGTGTCGGTCAGGCGCGAGTAATGCTGGAAGACGCGCTCGCGGCCGACGACCGAGTTGGCGTACTCGCCGGGCCGCGCGAACGGCGGCGAGGCCTCGGTGACGCCGCCGTGCAGCGGGTTCGCCCACGGATAGACGTGGATGGTCGAGAACGCGACGATGCGCGAGCCAGCGAAGTGCTTGGCCACGATCGCAGGCGCCAGCACGTTCATCGCCCAGAGCAGGTCTTCCCGGCCTTTGTGGTCGAACTTCAGGCCGGCCATGTAGATGACGTTCTTCAGCTTCGGCAGCTCGCCGACGGCCTTCTCGTCCAGGAGATCGCAGCGGATCGGCTCGACGCCGGCGCGCTCGAGGTTCTCGGCGAGGCCTGCCTCGGAGAAGCGGGCGACGCCGACGACGCGCTTGTCGGGAGCGGCGCGCTTGATCATCCGGGCGAGGCAGATGCCGATCTTGCCGGCGACGCCGAGGATGATGACGTCGCCGTCGATGCGGGCGAGGTCCGCGACCAGCGCCGCCGTCGGCGTCGACATGAAGTCCTCGAGGTGGGCGACGTCCTCGAAGTGCGTCGGGAACATCGCGGGGTCGAGGGTGACCGGGGTCGCGGGTCGGTCGAGCATGGGGTCCTCCCGGGCGTCTTGTTGGTCGAAGCGGATGGGTCAGGCGACGCGCGGCAGGGCGGCGCCGCGGTCCGACAGCCAGCGGTCGCGGTGCTCCGCGACGAAGGCGTCGTCGTTCATCTCGGGATACTGGGCATAGACGCGGTCGATCGCGGCCGCCTGCCCGGGGCTCATCGTCTCGGCCGGGTCGAGGCACCAGGTGCCGGCGACGAGGCCCTGCCGGCGCAGCACCTCGAGGCAGCCGGGGATGCAGCCCTTGAGGTCGTGGTGGGCGTCGTAGATCGCGCCGTTGCAATCGGTGACGATGGAATCGAGGGCCAGGAGGTCCGCCGGCACGTCGGCATCGTCGGCGAGCGCGTGGATGCGCTCGAGCATCGCGACCGCCGACTTCGTCCAGACGCTCCAGTGGCCGAGCAGGCCGCCGCGGATGCGCACCCGCCGCTCGCCGCCCCTGCCGTCGCGCACCACGAACGGGACGAGGAGGTCGAGGACGATGTGGTCGTCGTTGCCGGTGTAGAGGGTGACGCGATCCTCGGCGCCGGCATCCGCGACGGCGCGGATCACGTCGATCGTCCGGTAGCGGTCGAACGGCGCCATCTTGATCGCCACCGCATTGTCGATCGCCGCGAAACCCCGCCAGAACTCGTAGGAGAGGTGGATGCCGCCGACGGCGGGCAGCAGAGCGAAGCCGATGATCGGCATGACGCCGGCGATGGTACGGCAGTGCGCGAGGATCTCGTCCTCGCCGGCGCCGCGGAAGGCGGCGACGTTGACCAGCGCCGCGTGATAGCCGAGGCCGCGGGCCATCTCGGCCTCGCCGATCGCCTGCTCCGTCCGTCCGGTCACGCCGGCGACGAGCACGGCCTGGCCGCCGCTCCAGTCGGTCGCCGTCTCAGCGGCGAGCGCCAGCACCGGCTCGTAGAGGCCGGCCTTGCGGATGGCGAACTGGGTGGTGTGGACACCGACGGCGACGCCGTGGGCGCCGGCGTCGATGTAGTAGCGGGTGAGCGCGCGCTGGCGCACCCGGTCGAGCTTGCGGGACGCATCGAGCGCCAGCGGATGGGCGGGCAGCACCGCGCCGCGGCGGATCGCGGCCAGGATCGGCGCCGGGATGTCGCTGATGGTTCGGATCATGGGCGGCCTCTCAATGGTACGGTCGGCAGACCAGTCGGTCGCAGATCAGACGGCGGTGGCGAGCGGAGCGGCGGGCGCGGTGAACAGCGCCGGGTCCATCACCGGCAGCGGGTCGAGGATGCGCACCGGCGCATACTCCATGCGGTCGAGAACGTGCGCCCGCACGTCGACGCCGGGGGCGATCTCGGTGAGGACGAGGCCGTCTTCGGCGACCTCGAACACCGCCCGTTCGGTGACGATCATCGCCTGCTGGCCGCGGTTCCGCACCCCGTCGCGGACGCGGTAGGTGATGCTCTCGGCGGTCTTCACGAACTTCGACACCTTGCCATCGCGCAGGATCCGGAGCCGGCCGTCCTCGATCACCGTCTCGAGCCCGGCGGTGGTGAAGGTGCCGGTGAAGACGAGGCGGGCGGCGTTCTGGGCGATGTCGGTGAAGCCGCCGGCGCCGGGATTGGCGGTGCCGAAGCGGCTGACATTGACGATGCCGTCGCCATCGAACTGCGCGAAGGCGAGCGCTGCGAACCGGCAGAGGCCGCCGTCGATGACGTCGAACTGGTAGAGCCCGTCGAGGATGGCGTCCGGGTTGATGTTGGCGGAGAACTGCCAGCCCGACATGACGACGCCGCCGAACGAGCCGTGCTCGGTGGTGAACCAGTAGTCGGCGAGGCGGCCGTCGTCGAACAGGCCCTGCTCGGCCATGACCAGCGGAATGTCGGCCGCCGCGCCGAAGCCGAAGATCGACAGCTCGCGCGCCCGCACCTCGCGCGCCGCCCGCGCCGCGATCAGCCGGTCGGGACCGGCCTCCGGCCGCGGCAGCTCATGGAGCGGCCGGCGCTTGCCGGAGAAATAGGCGGGGTCGAAGGGCGTGCCGGTGGTCATCATCATGCCGGCATCGACGACGATCTGGTCGACCAGCATGCCGGGGATGCGCACGTCCGGCGCCGGCCGCGCGCCGGCTTCGACGATGCGGCGGACCTGCGCGATCACCCGGCCGCCCGACGCCTTGGCGGCGAGCGCCAGGCCGATGTTGGAGGAGACCAGCGCCTCGTCCTCGAAGGAGAGGTTGCCGTGCTCGTCGGCGCTGGAGGCGCGCAGGATGGCGACGTCGATCGGCCACGTCGGGTAGTAGAGGAACTCCTCGCCCTCGAAGCTAACCTTGCGGACGAGCTCCTCGCGGGCGCGCTCGGTGAAGCGGCCGCCGCCGTGGTCGGGGTCGATGTAGGTGCCGAGGCCGACGCGGGTGAGGTAGCCCGGGCCGCGGCGCGCCACCTCGCGCAGCCAGTGCATCGAGGCGCCGATCGGCCAGGAATAGGCCTCGATGCGGTTCTCGCGGATGAGCCGCATCAGCTCCGGCCGGCGGCCGGTGACGGGATCGACGGGGTTGATGTAGGAGCCGGAGACGATCCGCTTCATCAGCCCTTCGCGGGCGACGTGGTCCATGCCGCGGATGCCCTGGGCATCGCCGGTGCCGCACGGGAAGTAGAAGGTGAGGTCGCGCGGCGCGGCGGTGGCGGCGAAGCGGTCGCCGAGCGCCTTCAGCACCCGGTCCGGCGTGATCCAGCCGATGACGCCGACGGAGGCGACGGTGGCGCCGTCGGGGATGGCGGCGACGGCGGCCTCGGCCGAGACCACCTTGGCGCTGCGGCCGGGGGCGCGTGGGGAGACGTGCGTGTTCATGCCTTCACCGTGAAGCGGGCGAGCGTCGTGCGGGCTTCTTCGCTTTCGCAGTCGGCGACGAAGCGGCGGCCGGCCTCGCGGTCGAGCCGCTCGCCCTCCGCCGCCACCAGCGGCTCGAAGAAGCGCTTGGTCGAGACGGTCGCGGCACGTGGCAGCGCCGCCAGCCGCTCGGCGAGCACGGTTGCCCGCGCGAGCGCCTCGCCCTTCGGCGCGAGCACGTCGGCGACGCCGAGGCGGTGGGCCTCGGTGCCGTCGATCGGCTCCGCACCCCAGACGAGCGCGCGGGCGCGCACCGGGCCGACGCGGGCGGCGAGCGCCCCGAGGCCCCACGGCGGCAGCCAGCCGTTGACGACTTCCGGCAGGTGCCAGCGGGTGTCGGCGGCGGTGACGACGAGATCGCAGGAGATCGCCAGGATGAAGCCGCCGCCGAGCGCGTAGCCTTCCACCGCCGCGACGACCGGCACGTCGAGCGCACCGATGGCGCGGGCGACGGCGGCGGTCTCGGCCTCGTGACGGCCCATGCCGGCGACGTCGAGACGGCCGAGCTCCTTCAGGTCGCTGCCGGCGCAGAAGGCCGGCGGCGCGCCGGTGAGCACGACGGCACCGACGTCCGGGTCGGCGTCGGCGGCGGCCAGCGCGTCGGCGAGGCGGGCCATCAGCTCGGTGCCGAGCGCATTGCGGCGCTCGCTCCGGTCGATGGTGAGCCGCATCACGCCGCCCTGTCGTTCGCTCAGGATCATCTCGAAACTCTCGTCAGTCGAGGCGGGCGCCGTCGCGGTTGAGGAGGAGGCGGAGGTCGGCGCCGTCGATCGCCCGTGGGGCGACGCGGTCGCGCACGGCAATCGCCGCCGCGTGGCCGATGGCGTGGCCGTAGCCGAAGCACTGGGCGGTGACGCGGGCCGAGGCGACGGCCTCGTGCTCGGCGGACAGGCAGCGCCCAGCGGCCAGCAGCCCCTCGCCTTGGACGGGCACGAAGCAGCCGTAGGGCACCTCGTAGACGTCCTCGATCAGCCACTCGACCTTGGGCTTCGCGCCGACGTGCAGCTCGATCGGCCAGGGAGAGCGGGCGATGCCGTCGCGGAATTTTGTCCCGGCGACGACGTCGGCGTTGGTGAGCTTGGCGACGCCCTCGATCTGCCGGGTCTGGCGGACGCCGACCTGCACGCCGGTGTCCTCGACGAACGCCTCCTCGCAGCCGGCGAGGTGGTCGCGGAAGAAGCGGGCGTACTCGCGGACCTGAAGACGGCCTTCGATCTCGGCCTCGGTGAAGTCGTCGCGCAGCAGCGGGTTGAGCTCGCGGCCGTCGGCGCCGATCACCCGCGTGCAGTTGCACAGGAGCTCGCCCGGACGGGTGGTGGTGAACAGCCATATCTTGGCGCGCGGCAGCCGGTAGCGGTTGCCGGCGCCGGCCTCCTGGATGAGCGCGGTCACCTCCGCCGGCATGATGGTGTCGGTGCCGTAGCGGGCGAGAAAGCGGGCGTTGTCGACGCCGAGCATGCGGAAGATCATCGTCGGGTTCTGCACCCGGCCGTGGTCGCCGACGAAGGCGGGCAGGCCGGCCATGGCGACGACGTCGGCGTCGCCGCTGGCGTCGATGGTGACGGCTGAGCGCAGGTCGAGCGGGCCCTGCTTGGTCCACACCTCGAGGCCGTCGACGCGGTCGCCGTCGAGGTGGACGCCGGTCGCCACCGCGTGGAAGATCACCTTCACGCCCGCCTCGGCCAGGAGCGCGTCGGCCGTCTCGCGCCAGACCAGCGGATCGTGGACGCGGGTATAGGTCTTGCCGTAGCGGACCGGCGGCGCGAGGCCGCCCATTGCCGCCAGGCGGTCGGCGAAAGTGGCGGCGAAGCCGAAGACGACCTGGCGCGGCGGCGCGCTCGCGTCGTCGCTCGCCTCGTAGAGGCCGCAGATCGTGCCGGAATGGCCGGCGACTGCACCGCCGCCGCAGAAGCCGTAGCGCTCGACCAGGGCGACGCGGAGCCCCTGCCCGGCCGCCGTCACCGCCGCCGCGACGCCGGCCGCACCGCCGCCGAGAACGGCGACGTCGACATCCAGGCGCTCGCGGGGACGGCGATCCATGACAGCGTTTCCTCGACCCGAACCGGCGGCGCTTGTGGTCGCGCCGTCCTTGCTATGCAACTGACATATCAGTTGTGTCGATTGATGGTCAAGTCGTATGTTGCAGCGGTCGCACCCCGCGCAGCAGGTCTCCCGATGCCGGTTTCCAGCCCGTCCCCGACACCGCCCGGCCCCGACGCGGCGCCGGAATCGCTCGCGGAATTCGCCTATCGCCGCATTGAGGAGATGATCGTCACCCGGGCGCTGCCGCCGGGCTCGATGATCTCGGAGAACGGCCTCGCAGAAGAGCTGAAGTGCGGCCGCACGCCGGTACGCGAGGCGCTGCAGCGGCTGCGCAACGAGGGCTTCGTCGAGATCCACCCACGCCGAGGGGCGCTGGTGAGCTCCATCGACGTGATGCGCCAGATCGAGCTTCTGGAGGTGCGGCGCTCGCTCGAGGACCTGGTGGTGCGCCTCGCCGCCGAGCGCGCCAACGCCGCCGAGCGGGTGGAGATGCTGCGCCTCGCCGACGCCATCGTCGCCGCTGCCGCGGCCGCCGACCAGGCGGGCTACCTCGCCGCCAACCGGTCGATCCACGAGATCGAGGCGCGGGCGGCCCGCAACGCCGTTCTCGCCAAGACGATCGGCGTCATCCACGGCCTGTCGCGGCGGTTCTGGTACGCCTACATCGAGGACACCGGCACCTTCGACACTGGCGCCCGCCTGCACGCGGCGACCTTGCGGGCGATCGCGGCGGGCGACGCCGCCGGCGCCGCGGAGGGCGCCGCGCGCCTGCTCGACTTCCTCAACGACCTCACCCAGCGGGCGCTCCGCCGGCAGTTGTGACCTGCCACCCCTATCCGGCACATGGGAAATCGATCCGAGAGGCCTTGGCCGGCTTTCGGGCGATGACCGATCGCGGAGAGGCAACTGTCGGTCGGAATCAGCGCCACTTGAATGTCCACTACTCGGCTCTCCTGCGGCTGCCGCAAGGCCGTTCGCTCGTCTAGTGTCTATCCGACGACAGCTTGGATCGTGGAAATCGCTTGAGATTCGATGGCGGAACCCCGTTTCGGGGGAGTTGCCTGATGTGGACCGACCAGAACCAGGCTCGCCATGAACTTAGCAAGCTGCGGTACCCAGCGGCTGCGGAAGCTGAGACGCGGTGGATGCGTGGTCTTCACCAAGCGGCCGTTCGGCAGGCCCGCCCAGGTCTGCTGCCCACAGCTCTCGGCGGTTCCGGCAACGGCACCAATCCGGAGCAACTCTTGCGCGACGTCGAGCCTGCCGTCGTCCGAACGGGCCGAACCGTCACGCCCACCGGCGACGGCTACGGTGGTGGTGTAGAGGGATTTCATGGCGGGGCCCCTTCATCGGTCGGCAGGCTGAGCCGCCAGCACATAGAAGGGCTGCGGCATGCCCTTGACGCCGAGCTGGGCGAAGGCGCGCGGCCAATCGAACTGGTCCCAGTGCTCGTAGAGCTGGCCCCCGCGAACCGTCCAGACATCGATTGCGTCGAATTCGAGCTTCTGTCCGGCCGGCGCGATTCCGAGCAGCGGCGTCCCTGTCAGCGTTCCTTCCCACGTCCAGCGGGTGACCACACGATCCTCGGTGGCGAAGACGTCGTGGCAATCATGTCGCTCGGCCGAGCCGGTGCCGATGCCGCAATGATTGCAGCCGTCGGGGAAGCGGCGGTCAGCAGCTTGTTTCCGACCGTAGATCCAAGAGCGGTATGAAGAAGACGGCGGAAGATCGTATCGAACCTGCATGTGATGGTGTTCCTGCGTCATCGTGGCGGTAAGGCCCGTCAGGCGGCAGCCTGGTGCCGACTGCCGCGTCGCAAAATGCTTCGGCAACACGCTTCCCCATCCTGGCAGTTGGGCTGACGCGCCCACCCAGGTGGTTGGTCATGGACCGTTCAGCTCTCGACGCCGAGGCGGCGGAGCCCTTCGGCGGCGTCGAGCGGCATGCGCGGGGGTGCGGTGCGACACATCAGGCTGCTTTCTCGCCTCGCGCTTCTGCTTCTCGCCAGTGAGGCTCCACATCGACGATCGAATGTGCTGATGTTCCGCTGGGTCACCGCCAGTTTGCTTCCGGCATGGCGTGCACGGTTGCGCGGAAAATGGGAGCGTTGGCAACTGCGATTTCAAGGATGGGGATGCTGGGGTGACCGTGCGCGTTGGCCCAGCTACTGACGAGTCAGAGTTCGGACTGGATGTCGCCGATGCGCGTCACGATCCGCCAGAGGCTCTTCGTGTTGACGGCAGCGGCGCTGGTGCCGGCGCTACTCGCGTTTGGCCTCAACGAGTACGAGCTTCGCCGCTCCCGGGCGGTGGACGTGACCGAGCAAGCCATTCGTCAGGCCCACCTCGCAACGACAGAGCTGGCCCGCATCTTCGAAGGGGTCACGGAACTGCTGATCGTCACCGTCGCGGCGCTTGACTCAGGGGCGCTGTCGAGCGAGCGGTGCGACGCCTTCCTCGAGGTCGTAGCGACCACGCAACCGCACCTGACGGGAATTGCCATCCTCGACGAAACCGGGGCGACGGTCTGTGGTGCCCCGGTCGACGGGATAGTCCCGCTCGCGCTGGCGGCGGAGGCGAAGGCAACGGGCGAATTTGTCGTGGGCGAGTATGTCCAGGCGGGATCGCAGACGACCGGCCTCCTGCCTGTTGCAGTTCCAAGCGCGCTCGCCAACGGGGAGCGGGTTGTGGCTGTCGCCCTCGTCCGCCTGGAATGGCTCGGGGAACGAATTCGGGAGCGCGGCCTGATGCGCGGCGATGCGCTCACCATAGCCGACCGCAACGGCATCATCGTGGCTCGCGAGCCGCTGCCCGAGAGGTTCGTCGGAAGCAGGATTCCGGCGCCGTTCCTCGACCTCGTCACGGCGAGCGCGGGCGGAAGCCGGGAAGTCGTCAGCCAGGATGGCACCCGTCGCGTGATCGGATACCTCCCGGCCACGCGGACAGGTGGTCTCTACGTCAGTGCGGGCGTGTCCATCTCCGAGGCGTTCGCCCCGATCAATCGCGCGACCGCTACCGCCGCAATCTTCATGCTCTGCGGAGCGTCGATCGCGTTCGGCTTCGCATGGTTCGTTGGCCAGAGCGTCATTCAGAGACCCGTCGACCGGCTGCTCACGGTGGCGAAGGCCTGGCAGACGGGAGATCTGAATGTGCGGGCGGGCCTGCCGCAAGGACCCGGAGAATTCGAGACGGTCGGCCTCGCCCTCGACACCATGATGGATGCACTGCAGCAGCGAGACGTCGAACGCCAGCGGGCGAGCGAGCAACGCCAACTGCTTTCCCGGGAACTCAGCCATCGCGTAAAAAACAACTTGGCGCTGGTGCAGGCGATCGCGTCACAAACCTTCGGAGATGGCGATCGCGAACGTTACCGGCGCTACTCCGAGCGGCTCATAGCGCTCGCGGGTTCGTATGATCTGCTCCTCGCCGACGAGTGGGCCGGCTCGGACCTGCGTGAAACGATAGAGGCGGCCGTGCGGCCGCATCGCTCGGGCGAGGACAAGCGGTTCCGCATGGAAGGGCCAGGAGTCCACCTCCAGCCCCAAGCGGTTGTTGCGCTCTCGCTGGTTATCCATGAACTCGCGACCAACGCCGTGAAGTATGGAGCTCTCTCGCACAAGGCTGGCTGGGTCGAGATTGCGTGGCGCTTGGTCCAGAGCTCACCATCTCGCGTGGAGATTTCCTGGTCCGAGCACAACGGGCCTGTCGTGTCGCCGCCGACGCGAGAAGGCTTCGGGACGCGCTTGATGCGCCGAGCCCTTCCCAGCGAGTGGCGGCCGCAAGTGCAGATTGACTATGTCGCAGAGGGAGTTCGAGTGGCGCTAGAATTTGACCTCACCGAGATAATCGAACTATCGGATAATTGAGATAAATTTGAAGCCACTACCATTCTACTTCTGTAACACTTCGACTTTTACCAAAAGACTTTCTACGATTATATTAATATTTCTTCAATTGAAATTGTATCATGAAAATAAATGTACAATTTATCGCATCACATAACATCAACAATTCTCCATACTTTAATTAACTTACTGATTCAAGGCAACGAACTGGCTAGATTTTTGTCGTGACGTCCTGTTGGCGGGAAGTCTGCCACGACCGCGTCGCCGACGCCCCGCGATCGGCACGGAACTCAACCGCCAAGTTGGCAGTTTGAAGCTACGCCTGTGGGAACAGCCCATGCAGGCGCCAATAGCATGGTGCAGGGCCTTGACGCTCGCCATGACGAGTCGGCATCGCGCCGGCGTCTCCCATCCCGTCGACGGAACCGAAGCGATGGCCCGAAACCTTCCTCTGGCACCGGTAGTCGCGGTCCCAGCCCGCAACGAGGCCGAGCGCCTTCCAGCGCTCCTCCAGGCCCTCGCCCAGCAGTCATGGCTCCGGCACGGGCACTGCTTGCCCGTCGTCATCGTCCTCAACAACTGCACGGACAATTCGGCATCCGTCCTCGAGGACGCGGCCAGCCGACATCCGGGGCTCGACGTCATGGCGATGGCGGTGGAGTTTGCGCCGGCGGACGCCCATGTCGGCTCGGCGCGAAGCCTAGCGCTGGAGACGGCCTGGTCGACGATGGGCCGGGCGCCCTCAGCTGTACTCCTCACCACCGATGCGGATGCCCGGCCCGCATCCGACTGGGTCGATGCGAACCTGATGGCAATTGACGAGGGCGCCGATCTCGTTGGTGGACACATTGTCGGCGATCCCGAAGAGGAGGCGCAACTCGGCCCCGCCTTTCTGCAGGTCTCGGCGAAACACCTTGTCTACGCAGCAGTCGCTGATCGCCTGGCCGCATTGGTAGACCCGATCGCACACGATCCCTTGCCACGCCACGGCGACCACACCGGCGCGAGCCTGGCCGTGCTCGGATCCGTCTATGCCGCCGTGGGAGGGATGCCGCCGCTGCCGTTTCGCGAGGATCTCGCCTTCGTCAGCCGGTGCCGTGCAGCGGGCTACCGTCTCCGCCACGCTCCGGAGGCCCGCGTGCAGGTGTCGGCGCGGCTCATCGGACGCGCGCCTGGCGGCATGGCGGACTGCCTACGCCACTGGGTCGCCGAGGCAGACGCGCATCGGCCGCATCTCGTCGAAGCGCCGGCCAGCACGCTCCTGCGACTGCAGAAGCGGCGCAGGATACGCGACCTCGCGACCTTGGACCCGGCGGCGCGCCGGCAGACGTTGCTGGCCCTCGGTATCGGCGACGCCATCACCCTCGACCCGCCGGCGATCGCCCGCCTCGTCGAGACGCTCGTGCCCGATGACCCGGATGCCGCGGCGACCGTGCCAGTCGACGCGGCGATCGCCGAGATCAAGCAGATCATCGGCGAGACGGAGGGACATCGCCTTGCAGCATGATGTATTTTCGACGCGCGCCGACGAGGTTGCCAGCCATGCCGCCGCGCTCGGAGCCGCCGAACGGGACGCGGACGGCGGCTTTCCCACGGCAGCGTTCCAGGAACTGCGACGCCTCGGCCTGGTTGCGGCGCCACCGTTGCGGCCGGGCGAGATCGGCAAGCTGCTCGCGTTGCTCGCCGCCGTCGGCCGTGGCGACCTTAGCGTCGGCCGGATCTACGAGGGCCACGTCAACGCGCTCTTTCTGTGCGCGCAGTTCGGCACGCCCTCGCAAACGGCGGCGGTGCAGGACTTGGCGCGCGCCGGACATCTGTTTGGCGTCTGGAACACCGACCTGCCGACCGATTCAGTCACGATCGACCAGGGAAAGCTCATCGGCAGCAAGACCTTCGCTACAGGGGTCGACGGTCTCAGCCACGCGCTGATCACGGCATCCACCGCCGAGGGGCGGCAGATGCTGCTTGTTCCGCTCGACGGGCTTCCCGTCGACCGCAGCTGGTGGCGCCCCCTCGGCATGCGGGCGTCAGGAAGCCACGTGGTGCAGTTCAACGGCCTGACGATCGCGCCCGACTGGCTGCTCGGCCGGCCGGACGACTACGTGCGGCCGCCGTGGTTCGGCGCCGGCGCCATTCGCTTCGCCGCGGTGCAGGTCGGCGGCATGCACGCTGTGTTCGATGCGGCGCTGGAGCACCTGTCGCGCACCGGCCGCGCCGCCGACCCGTTCCAGGGCCACCGCATCGCCCGCATGGGGATCGCCGTGCAGTCCGGCTATCACTGGCTCGAGACGGCCGGCAGGGCGTGGCGCGACGCCGCCGCGACGCCGGCCGCAACCGATGCCGCAGAGGCGGTGGTCGCCGTCGCCAATGCCACCCGGTCCGCCGTCGAGGCCGCCGCCCTTTCGGTACTGGAGGAGGCCGAGCGTGGCGTCGGGGCCGCCGGAATGATCTCCCCCCACCCGCTGGAGCGGCGCTTGCGCGACCTCAGGACCTATCTGCGACAGCCCAATCCTGACGGCGCGCTGACCGCGCTCGGCGCCGCCGTCGTGCGTGGCGACTGGCACCCCGGGTCGGCACGATGAACGAGCGTCCGATCGAGCCGCTCTTGGCGCGCCGCGTCCTCGTCGTGGCGCCGCACCCCGACGACGAGACGCTCGGCTGTGGCGGCCTGATCGCCCGGCTGGTGGCGTCCGGCAGCGTCGTCCACACGGTCTTCCTGACGGACGGCGGCGCGTCGCACCGCGCATCCCGCACCTGGCCGCGCCACCGGCTGGCGGCCCTCCGCGAGCACGAGGCGAGCGAGGCGCTGGCCGCACTCAGTGCCGGCGACAGCCCGCGGACGTTCCTGCGCCTCAGCGACGCCGCCATGCCGCCGGAGGGATCGACCGAATGGCTGGCGGCGCGGGACACCTTCGCCGACATCGTGGCGAACCTGCAGCCCGATCTCGCCATCCTGCCGTGGCGACGCGATCCGCACTGCGACCACCGCGACGGATGGCGGCTCGCGCACGAGGCGATCCGCCGGGGCGGGGCAGAGCCGCAGATTCTCGAATATGCCATATGGCTCGCCGAACTCGGCGCCCCGGACGACTTTCCGCGCAGCGGCGAGGTACGAGAGGTGCGGGTGGACATCGAAGCGGCCGTCGCGGCGAAGCGATCGGCGATCGCCGCACACCGCTCGCAGACCACGGACCTGATCGACGACGACCCGACGGCATTCCGGCTGCGGCCGGAGACGATCGCGCGCCTGACCGGGTCGACGGAGACGTTCTGGATCAGCGCCTCGTGAAGCCGATCGATCCCGACGGCTTCGAGCGGCTGTTCCGTACCTCGATCGATCCGTGGAACTATCGGAGCTCACCCTTCGAGGCCCACAAGCGGCGGGTGCTTCTCCGCGCGTGTGGAGCGAGGCTTTACGGCCGCGGTCTGGAGCTTGCCTGTGCGAACGGCGAGACGACGATCAGCCTCGACCACCGCTGCCTCCGCCTCACCGCCGTGGATTCTTCGCCGACCGCCGTTGCAGCGGCGACGAAGCGGACCCTCGCCAGCCCCTCCGTAACGGTGACCCGCTGCCTGCTGCCGGCGGAAATGCCGCGCGGCCCGTTCGATCTCATCGTCGTCTCCGAGATCGTCTACTACCTCACGCCGAACGCGCTCGGCCTGCTGATTGCGAAGATCGAGGCGGCGCTGGCGCCGGGCGGCCGGGTGGTCGTTCTCCACCACCTCCGCCGCTTCGACGATGCTTCTCAGATTCCGGCGCGCGCCCAGGCGGCAACCTGCCGATGCCTGTCGCGATCCATGCGGCGCGTTTTCGCCGAAAGCCACGGCCGATTCCAGGCCATGGCGTTCGAGGCGACGCGACGGCGGGGAGCGCGGCACGCCTGACGCAGAACGACAACCGTCCGCCGCCTTTCGGCGGCAGACCGCACCGTCGGCGTCGGCGCCCATCGACCGGCTGGCGAAAATTGGCGGAGCCGACCCGCAGCACGCAGACGTCGATGATCATCACCTTGGCGAGGATCGTCACAGCGTCCATCGTACTTCGCACCGGAGCAGCGCGAGCCGGTCGCCGAGCCCGCGCTCGCGAAACACGTCGACGAGGGGGGCGGCCGTTCTGCATGCTGGCGTGCTCGATCCACGTGTGGTGGCGCCTCGGCGATCGGCAGGCCGGCGAGGAACTGGCTCTCGATTGAGATCGATCGTTCCGCGACGGCGATCATGCGACCTCGATCCACGCCGGCGCGTGATCGCTCGCCTTCTCCCAGCCGCGCACGGCGCGGTCGACGCCCGCCGCGCGCAGGCCGCCGGCGAGCCGCGGGCCGAGCAGCAGGTGGTCGATGCGCAGGCCGGCGTCGCGCCCCCAGGCGTTGCGGAAATAGTCCCAGAACGTATAGAGGCGCTCGTCGGGGTGCAGTGCGCGCAGGGCGTCCGTCCAGCCCTCACTGGTGAGCCGGACGAATGCGTCGCGCACCTCGGGACGGAACAGCGCGTCGTCCCGCCACCGCTCCGGCTTATAGACGTCGATGTCGGTGGGGATGACGTTGAAGTCGCCGACCAGCGCCACCGGCACGTCGTGGGCGGCGAGCTCGGCGGCGTAGGCGACCAGGCGCTCGAGCCAGCGCAGCTTGTAGTCGAACTTCGCCCCCGGCGCCGGATTGCCGTTGGGCGCGTAGAGGCAGCCGACCAGCACGCCGCGCACCGCCGCCTCGAGATAGCGGCTCTGCTCGTCCGCCGGATCGCCCGGCAGGCCGCGCCGCGTCTCGATCGGCTGGCGGTCACGCGCCAGGATCGCCACGCCGTTCCAGCTCTTCTGGCCGTGCCAGACCGCGCCGTAGCCGGCAGCCTCGATGGCGGCGATGGGAAACCGCGCGTCGTCGGTCTTCAGCTCCTGCAGGCAGACGATGTCCGGCCGGCTTTCCCCGAGCCAGCGCAGCAACACGGCGAGCCGACCGTTGACGCCGTTGACGTTGAAGGTTGCGATCTTCAGCGGGGCAGTCGGTGCTTTCCTATTTCTTGCGGTCACCCTTGTCGCCCTGCCCGGACTTCACCTCTGTCTTCGCAGATTTGCGCACGTCCTGCGCGAGCGAGCGGCCGACGTCGTCGGATTCCTTGAACCGGCCGTTCTCGTCCCGGCGCACGTAGCGCTTGTCGGTGCCGGTGTCGATGAGTTCGCGCTTGGCCATGTGTTCCTCCTCAGGCGGGGGCGAGCAACTTGTCGAGCGTCAGGGGATATTCGCGGACGCGGACGCCGCAGGCGTTGTAGACGGCGTTCGCCACCGCCGCGCCGGCGCCGCAGATGCCGAGCTCTCCGAGCCCCTTGGCCTTCATCGGCGAGGACATGTCGTCGAGCTCGTCGAGGAAGATCACCTCCTGGGCCGGAATGTCGGCGTGCACCGGGACATGGTATTCCGCCATGTCGTGGTTGACGAAGTAGCCGTGCCGCTTGTCGACAATCAGGTCCTCCATCAGCGCGGCCCCCGCGCCCATCGTCATGGCGCCAAGAATCTGGCTGCGCGCCTGCTTCGGGTTGAGGATGCGGCCAGCGGCGAACACGCCGGTCATGCGGCGGATGCGCGTCTCGCCGGTGTGGCGATGCACGCCGACTTCGCAGAAGTGGGCGCCGAAGGCGGCCTGCGCGTAGGTCTCGCCGAGATCGCCGAACTCGATGCCGTCTTCGACCGTCACGCCGTCGCGTCCCGCCGCCTGTCCGAGCGGCACGGCCCTGCCCGCCCCCTTGATGACGCCGTCCTCGAACACCGCCTCGTCGGAATTGAAACCGGCTGCCTGCGCCAGCCGTGCGCGGAGCGTGGTGCAGGCGGCGTAGACGCCCGACGTCGCGCTGTTGCCGCCCCACTGGCCGCCCGAGCCGGACGACACGGGAAAACGGCTGTCGCCGAGCCGCACCTCGACGGCTGCGAGCGGCACGCCCAGCATCTCGGCGGCGGTCTGCGCGATGATCGTGTAACTGCCGGTGCCGATGTCGGTCATGTCGGTCTCGACGACGACCCGGCCACGACCGTCCACCGAGACGCGCGCGGCCGAAGAGGCCGTCACATTGCTCCGGAAGGCGGAGGCGACGCCCAGGCCGATCCACCACTGGCCGTCCACGACGGCCTTCGGCGACGGATTTCGACGCGACCAGCCGAAGCGCTCCGCTCCTTCGCGCAGGCACTCGACCAGCTTGCGCGTGGAGAACGGGCGCTCGGGCCCGGCCTCGGGGTCGAACTGCACGTCGTTGCGGATGCGCAGCTCCACCGGATCGACGCCGCACGCCTCGGCCAGCTCGTCCATCGCCACTTCCAGCGCCAGCATGCCGACGGCCTCGCCCGGCGCCCGCATGGCGTTGCCTTCCGGCAGGTCGAGCGCGCCGATGCGGTGCGTCGTCATGCGGTTCGCGCCGCCGTAGAGGAGCCGCGTCTGCAGCGCCGCCATCTCGGCAGAGCCGCCCGGCAGATTGCCCGACCACGATTCGTGGCCGATCGCCTGGATCACCCCGTCGGGGCCGGCGCCGAGCCGCACCCGCTGGATGGTGGCGGGCCGGTGGACGGTGTTGTTGGGGATCTGATGGCGGGTGATCGCCACCTTGACGGGACGCCGCACGGCGCGGGCACCGAGCGCCGCGAGCAGCGCGTCGGCGCGCAGGAACAGCTTCGCGCCGAAGCCGCCACCGACATAGGGCGACATCAGGTGGATGTCTTCGGGCTTCATCTTCAAGGTGAGCGCGAGGTCCTTGACGGTCCACGCCACCATCTGGTTGGCCGTCCACAGCGTCAGCCGGCCGCCGGACCACGCCGCCGTGGTGGCGTGCGGCTCCATCATCGCGTGGCTCTGGTCAGGCGTCGTATAGCGCTGGTCCACCGTCACCGCGGCCGTGGCGAACGCGCCGTCGAAATCGCCCACCGCGCTGTCGGCCTTGCTGCCGAAGAACGGCGGCGGCTCCACCGCCTCCTCCATCGTCGCCGCAAGGTCGAAGCTGCCTTTGGCGGTGGCGTAGTCGACCCGCACCGCCCGCGCGGCGTTGCGCGCCTGCTCCAGCGTCTCGGCGACGACGAGCGCCACCGCCTGGTCGTAGTGCTGGATCTCCGGACCGCCGAACAGGGCGGCCGCGTTGAGCTCTCCCTTGCCGAGTTCACCGACGGTCTCGTGCGTCAGAACGGCGAGCACGCCGGGCAGCGCCGCCGCCGCGCGGGTGTCGATGCGGGTGACGCGGCCCTTGGCGATGGTCGCGCCGACGATCCAGCCGTAGACGGCGTCCGGTGCCACGTCGTGGCGTTCGTAGGCGTAGGGGGCCGTGCCGGTGACCTTGGCCGGCCCGTCGATGCGATCGACCGGCCGGCCGATCACGCGGCCGCCGTCGATCGGGTTGAGCGCGGCGGGTTGCTCGAACTTCATGGCCGCACCTCTTCGAACATCGACGTCAGCATTTTCGCCGTCAAACCGCGCTTGAACGCGTTCTGTGCCGTCGTCCGCGCTCCCGAGAGGGCGGCGTCGGCAACCGCCGACGGCCCAGCGCCGGCGGCCTCGTCCGCCGCCGCGACGCGCCATGGCTTGGGCGCCACACCACCGAAGGCAAACCGCGCCGAGCCGTCCTGTCCGAACACCGCCGCCACCGACACGAGAGCGAAGGCGTAGGACGCGCGGTCGCGCACCTTGCGATAGATCTGCGTGCCGCCGAGCGGCGCCGGCAGCGTCACCGCGGTGATCAGGTCCCCGGCGCCGAGCACGCTTTCGCGCTCGGGCGTGTCGCCCGGCAGCCGGTGGAAGTCGACGACCGGCACCGAGCGTTCGCCGCCGGTGGCGTCGACGATCTCCACGCGGGCGTCCAGCACGCGCATCGCCACCGCCATGTCGGAAGGATGGGTGGCGATGCAGTGGTCGCTGGTGCCGAGGATTGCGAGGTTGCGGTTGAAGCCCTCGAGCGCCGAGCAGCCGCTGCCCGGGCTGCGCTTGTTGCAGGCCATCGCCGGATCGTAGAAGTACGGGCAGCGCGTGCGCTGCAGGAGGTTGCCGGCGGTCGTCGCCTTGTTGCGGAGCTGGCCCGACGCGCCGGCGAGCAGCGCCCGGCTGAGCACCGCATAGTCGCGGCGGACGCGGGGATGGGCGGCGAGATCGGTGTTGCGCACCAGCGCCCCGATGCGCAGGCCGCCGTCGTCGGCGTCCTCGATGCGATCGAGCTTCAGCCGATTGACGTCGACCAGGTGCTCCGGCGTCTCGATCTGAAGTTTCATCAGGTCGAGCAGGTTGGTGCCGCCGGCAATGAACCGGGCGTTGGGCACTTGGGCGGCGAGGCGCGCGGCCTCGGCCGGCGTCTCCGGCCGGTGGTAGGTGAAAGGCTTCACGCCGTTTCCTCCTGCACCTGGCGGATCGCGTCGACGATGTTGGGATAGGCCGCGCAGCGGCAGATGTTGCCGCTCATGCGCTCGCGCACCTCGTCGTCGGAGAAGCGGACCTCGTCGAGATCGGCCGAGACGTGGCTCGGGATGCCGGCCTCGATCTCCGCGAGCACGGCAACGGCGGAGCAGATCTGGCCGGGGGTGCAGTAACCGCACTGGTAGCCGTCGTGCTCGATGAACGCCTTCTGCATCGGATGCAGGCGGCCGGGCGTGCCGAGGCCCTCGATCGTGCCGATCTCGTCGCCGTCGTGCATCACCGCGAGCGTCAGGCAGCTGTTGATGCGACGGCCTTCGACGATCACCGTGCAGGCGCCGCACTGGCCGTGGTCGCAGCCCTTCTTGGTGCCCGTCAGGCGAAGATGCTCGCGCAGCGCGTCGAGCAGCGTCGTGCGCGGATCGAGGGTGAGATGGCGGTCGGTGCCGTTGACCTTGAGGATCACCGCCAGGCGGTCCTGACCCGTGCCGGTGCCGTCTCGGCCGGCCGTCTGGGCGGCTGCTCCGGCCGTGGGGGCGAGGCAAATCGCCGTGCCCCCTCCGACGAACGTCCGCCGCGTTACGCTGCTCGGCTGCATTTCGATCCTCGTTTCGGCGTGCCCCAACGCAGAACGAAGTTCGATTAGGAGAGTTCCAGGGAATGGCCGACCCGCCGCTAGTCCATGCGCGGGAGCGGCGGCGCCGTCGCGAGACGGTTGCTAACGCGACAGTTCCGTCGCGAGTTTCGTCTTCACCAGCTCGTCGTCCGTGAAGTAGTAGATCTGCTCCGGCGGCGTCTCCATGGCGCGAATCCAGACGTCGAGATCGACACCCATCGTCAGAAGGTGGCGCTGGATTTCCGCCGAGACGCGCTGCGCCTCCCCCATGCTCGGCTCGGCGTCGGCGAAATCGATCGCGGAGCGCGGTCGCATCGCCGACACCTGGTGTACGCCGATGCTCGCCCGCGGCACCGCTGTCCGCCCGACCCCACCAGCGAACACCAGCGGGCACGACGACGCGCAGAGGCCGCCGCCCTCCACCAGCGTGTCGAGCGTCCGGCCGCGGATGAGCTTCGCCATCTCCAGCGCGTCCTGGACCGAGCCGCCGGGCGATTCGAGCACCACCGTCTTCACATAGTCGCCTCGCTTCTCGAGCTCTGCCGCAAGGCGCGCGGCGGTGCCCGGCGTGATCGTGCCGGTCGCTTCCAGCCGGCCGCCGCCGACGAGCTCCAGCACCATCGGCTCGCGCAGGCGCTCCTCCGACACCCGCGGCGCGTCCCTGTCCGGCTCGCCGAGCTCCGGACGGGCCGACGGCAGGTACGGCTCCACCTCCGGCCACGGCTCCGCTGGCGACGCGAAGTCCTGAGGCGCGTCGAGCCGCTGCTTCAGGTCCTGACCGAGCACGACGGCGGTGACGGCGACGAGCGCGACGAAGACGCCGCGCAGCACCACCGCCTCGAGGCGCGCGGCGAGCGTCGGGGCCGACGGGCTGTCTTCGGGGGCGACGGTCTCCCTCATTCCTTCTTGCCGCTCCACGCCGACGACAACGGCGTCACCGTCGCATCGCCCGGCCGCGGGGCGGGCTGCGCCTCGGCCGCCTCCTCGGGCGCGAGAGCCACGGACACGGTCGGCCGGTGCTCGTTCTCCACTTCGCGCAGCAGCCGCATGGCGGTGATCAGCTGCGCCGCCGTCATCGTCTCTGCGTCGGCGGGCGCGCCCTCGCGGCGGATGGCGGCGTGCACGACGCACAGGATCAGCACGAGCACGGCCGGCAGGAGGTCGATCGAGATCGCCCCGGCCCAGCTCGGCAGGAAGTCGCCGGCGTAGCGCAGCACCGCCTCGGCGGTCGACAGCGGCTGGTAGCGGGCGGGCTCCACCGGGCCGCTGCCGATGATCACCGCAGCCGCCTGCGACAGCGCGGCCGCCTGCGCGGCGACGGCGCGCTCGACATTGTCGACGACGGCGCTCTGCCGCCCGGCGAGATCGGCGGATCGCCCGTCGGCGGCCGGCGCGATGAAGCCCGTCGACATGTCGTCCGCCGCCCGCTTCACGGCCGGCGCCATTGACGTCTGTTCGAGCGAGGCGATTGTGCCGATGAGCTTCATCGCTTCCGCGCCGAAGGCGTCGCTGCGGGCCTTGATGTCGCCCTGGGCGGAGACGAGCTCGCGCATCCGCGCCACCTGCGCGCTTCCCTCCGCGTAGAGCGTCTTCACCGGCTCGGCGCTGTCGGCCACCTCCTGCCGGAGGTCCTCGAGCTGGTTCGACATCTGGCTGAGCAGTTGCACCACCGTTCCGGAGCCGCCGGTGCCGGTGAGCGCGCCGCCGCGCTCGGCGTCGGCAAGCCGCGCGAAGCGGGTGGTCGCAAGCTCGATGTCGGGCAGCAGGCTCTGTGCCCCGAGGGCGCGGTTGTGCGCCGTATCGAGATCGCGCGTGTAAGCCTGCAGCGTCACCGCGAGGTGCTGCTCGATCGCCGCCGAGCCGGCCAGCGCCGCCGCGTTCAGCCACGACGACATCGCCACGATCATGCACGATCCGAGGATCATCGCCCCGGTCAGCCAAATTCGGCTGCCGACGTCGCGCATCTGCGGCATGAAGCGCAGCAGGAACGACCAGAACGCGTAGATCGCCACCGACACCGCGGTGGAGTAGATCAGTGCCGCGAAGAAGGTGATCGTCGGCGACCCGTCGAGCAGGTCGCGCACGCCGAGATAGGTGTAGACGCCGGAGGCGAGGGCGAGCACACCGAGCGTCAGCCGCATGGTGAGATCGAGCCCGCGGACGCCGTCACGCAGAGCGGAGGTCATGGCAGCTGGCCTTTCGAGGTCCCAGCTGACTGTCGCAAACTTTGCGCCCGCAATGTGGCCGCGAAGCGCGGCGGGCGCGTGGCTTGGTCAGGACGCCGTCGGCTGGCCCGCCAGGAGGCTGTGGATCTGCGCCACGACCGCCGCGCCCTCGCCCACCGCCGCGGCGACGCGCTTCGTCGAGCCCGCCCGGACGTCGCCGATCGCAAACACGCGCGGCCGGCTGGTTTCGAGCGGATAGGGCTGCCGACCCAGCGTGCCCGCCGGCGCCGCCTGCCCGGTGCGCACGAAGCCCTTCTCATCGAGCGCCGCGCACCGTCCGAGCCAGCCGGCGTTCGGATCGGCGCCGATGAACAAGAACACGTGGTGCAGCGGGCGGTCGAGCGACTGCCCGGTGCGGCGATGGCGGAACGTCGCGCCGCAGACCGCGCCGGTGCCGTCGCCGCGCAATGCCACCACTTCCGTCTCGAAGTGCAGCTCGACGTTCGGCAGTGCCGCGATGCGCCGGATCAGGTAGGTCGACATCGAGGCTTCGAGGGTCTTGCCGCGCACCACGAGGTGCAGGCGGCCGACCTTCGGCGCGAGGTAGACGACCGCCTGGCCGGCGGAGTTGCCGGCGCCGACGAGGGCGATCTCGCGGCCCTCGCAGAGCTTCGCCTCGATCGGCGACGCCCAGTACGAGACGCCCGCACCCTCGAAGCGGGCGAGGTCGGGAATGTCGGGCTGACGGTAGCTCGCCCCGGAGGCTGCCACGACGGTTCTCGCCTGCACCGCGCTGCCGTCGGTCAGCCGCAGCCGGAACGGGTCGGCCGGATCGCCGGGGGCGCCACCCTCGACGGCGACGACCTCCAGCGGAATGGCGAGCTCGGCCCCGAACTTGTGCGCCTGGCTGAACGCCCGGCCGGCGAGCGCCATGCCGGAGATGCCGGTCGGAAAGCCGAGATAGTTCTCGATGCGCGCCGACGCGCCGGCCTGCCCTCCCATCGCCCGCTGGTCGAGCACGAGCACCGACAACCCCTCCGAGGCGGCATAGACGGCGGCCGCCAGGCCGGCCGGACCGGCGCCCACGATCGCCACGTCGTAGAGGGTCTCAGGGTTCAGCACCGGCGTGATGCCGAGGCACACCCCGGCCTCGGAGTTGCTCGGACGCTTCAGCACCGCGCCGCTCGGGCACAGCATCAGCGGCAGGTCCTGCGACGCGACGCCGAGCCGCTGCACGATCTCGCGGCCCTCCGCCTCGGCGGAATCGAACACCGTGTGCGGGTAGCCGTTGCGGGTGAGGAAGCCCTCGAGCCGCGTCAGCGCCGCGCTGCCGCGCCGCCCGACCAGCACGGACCCGGCGCCACCGTCCTCGATCAGCGCGACCCGCCGCAGGATGAAGGCGCGCATGATCATTTCGCCGACCTCCGCCGAGCCGACGATGAGGGCGCGCAGATGCGGCGGGTCGAACGGCGCCGCCGTGCATCCGGCCGGTCCCGCCCGGCCCATCGCCAGCGACGCCCGTCCGGACAGTTGGCTCAACTCGCCGGTGATCTCGCCGACCTGATGGGTGGTGATCGGAACCTCACGATCACGACCGTCGCGGCGCGCGGACAGGATCGAGCCTTCCAGCACGATCCAGGCACTCGAGGACCGGTCGTCGACATCGTAGACGATCTCGCCGGGCGCAAACGTCCGGGCGGGGCCGCTGGCGAAGCGCTTCGCCGCCTCGATCTGCGGCGCGCCGAGAACGGGGAACATCTGCGGCAGCCGGCTTTGCGAAACACTCATCGGAACCCTCGGCATCGGTCATCGAGACGGTTGCACGAGCCGCGAGCACCGACAAGCGAGGCGGCATGGTCGCGTCAGCGCAAACGCGAGCGTGGCGATCCCCGCGCCTACGCCGCGCCGTGGAACCCGCCGGCGTCTGCGACATTGTCGCGAGGCTTTGCGACGTGTCGGTGGCGCGCGCGCCCCGCTGCCGCGAGTTGCTTCAACGGGCCGGGGGCGCATCGGTCTGCGGCTCGCCTCGCAGAGGTGCAAATCTTGCTAGTCGATACCGGCCAGACGGTGGCCTGCAGCGGAGACGACCATGAAGTTCAATCTCGGCTGCGAGCTGACCTACGACGTGCTCGAAGAGACCGTATTCATCTTCAACGTCGAGGTGGCGCCGCTGCCGCGCCACGGCGGGGTGGCGGACCGCCTGGCGTTCGATCCGGAGGTCGAGTGGCACAGCCATCTCGTGCCCGAGGTCGGGACCCGCTACACGCGCGCGCTCGCGCCGGTCGGGCCGTTCGCCCTCACCTACAGCGCGACGGTCGAGCTCGACGTGCATCGCGCCGATCCCGCGACGATCGACGAGATGCACGTCCGCGAACTGCCGCTCGCCATCCTGCCCTACCTGCTGCCGAGCCGCTTCGTGCCGTCCGATCGCCTCGCGGCGTTCGCCTGGCGCGAGTTCAAGGACTTCCCGAAGGGCCACGAGGGCGTCGCCGCCATCTGCAACTGGATCTATGACAACATCGACTACCGTCGCGGCGCCAGCGATGCGGAAACGACGGCGACCGAGATCCTCGTCCAGCGGGCCGGCGTCTGCCGGGATTTCGCGCATCTCGGCATCGCGTTCTGCCGCGCGCTGGGCATCCCGGCGCGCTTTGTCAGCTGCTACGCCTACGGGCTCTCCCCGCCGGACTTTCACGCCGTCTTCGAGGTCTACCTCAGCGGCCGCTGGTGGCTGTTCGACGCGACGCGGCAGGCCGCACTCGACGGCCTCGTACGCATCGGCGTTGGCCGCGACGCCGCCGAAGTGGCGTTCGCGACGCCGTTCGGCCTGATGCAGCCGGGCCCGATCAAGGTGTGGATCGAACGGGCCGACGGCCCGCGGGGCTCATCCATGCTGTGCGCGAGGCGGCGCGCGACTGGCCGCACGACGCCGTCGGGTTCGAATCCTTCACGGTCGCCGAGCCGGCCGCCGTGCATGCCGCCGGCGATGACGCCTTCGAGGTGGTGCTCGCCGCGAGCGGTCGCTCGTTCCGCATCGGCACCGATGCGACCATTCTCGAGGTGCTTGAGAGGAACGGCGTCAAGCCGCCGAGCCTCTGCCGCGAGGGCTATTGCGGCACGTGCCTCGTCGGGGTCATCGAGGGAATGCCCGATCACCGCGATACTGTGCTGACGGACGGGGAGCGGACGGCCAACACCGAGATCGCGCTCTGTTGTTCGCGGGCGAGAGGGCCGCGGCTCGTCATCGATCTGTAGGGGGACAATGTCCGTACCGCGATCGGGTTCTCGGCCGCGCCGGGCATGCCGCTGTCGAAGAGCCTCAGGGGGCGGCCGCGCCTCGTCTTTGGGTTTCCGATCTGCCGCCACCGCCGCAAGCCGCCCTTGGCACCGCTCCCCTCAATTCTCTCTGGCAGGCCCCCCGGTGAGCGGTGTTCGGGGATTGTCGTCTCTCTTTGTCGCCAATGCAGCAAACTCAGGCGGCGTCCTGCCGCAGCCCCACTGTGGATCAAGCAGACGTGGCCCTATAGCTGGGATGCCGTCGAGCGCAGCAGCGTCTCCCGCGCGGATGCGAGATGCGCTCGGCAGGCGAGTTCGACGATCGCCACGTTCCGGCTCATGAGCGCGTCGATGTACGTCAGATGCTCGCGGATCGCCACCTCGTTGCGCTGCCGTTCGTCTTGCTTGTTCCATTGGTAGTGGAAGTGAAAGATCACGGTGATGATGTCGTAGAAGCTGTCGATGAACCGGTTCGGTGCGGCGGAACTGACGAGACGGTGGAAGCGGCTGTCGAGATCCGAGAAGTCGTGATAGCGCCGATCGATCGCCTCGACGAGTTGCAGGTGCTCGCGCCGCATCGCCTCGAGATGCCCCCAGTGTGGAGAGCCGTCCGGCATGGTGGCGAACGCCCGCGCCGACCGCAGCTCGAACATCTCGCGGATCTCGAACAGCTCGAGCGCGAAGTCGGTCGTGAACCCCTTGAAGATCCAGCCGGCGTTCGGACGCTTCTCGATCAGTCCGAAGCGCTGGAAGCGGTTGAGGAACTCGCGGATGCCCGTCGTCGCGACGCCGAACTTGCGCGCGAGCTCCAACTCGTTGATCGCCGTGCCTGGACGCGCATTGTCGCGCAGCATCCACTCCATGAAGCGCTCCTCGACCTGCGCGGCCATCGCCACCGTCTCGGACTGCGGAAACCGCTTCATAGCCTGGCGCGACGGATGGACGTCCCGCTGCCGTCCGCTGCCGCCGACGACGCCGCTCGTCTGCAGGGCGGCGATGACCTTCCTCACCGTCGTGCGGCTGACGCCGAGGTGAGCGCTGAGGGCGTTCTCGGACGGCAGGCGCTCGCCGTCGGGTAGCCTGGAAACGAGATCGAGCGCATCGTTGAAGGCGCGCTTGAACACGGTATCCGTCTTCACGTCCCCCTCCCCGCACCCTCTGAAAGTCTTTTAGTCGATAAAAAACAAATTGACGACCCCTTCACCGTGGATTTTTCTCCATAAGAACCAGAACGGGGGGCGGTGTTGGCTGAAGCGACTCGGGGGCCGGACGCCACATCCGGGGCCCACAGCAGTGAAGGTCGCGCCAGCGCGGCGACCGGCGTGACGGTCGCCTTGCGGCTGCTCAACGTCGGCCCGCTGCTGATCCTTGTCCTGCTCGTCGTCGTCATCAGCCAGCTCACGCCGCATTTCCTGAAGCCGATCAACATCGCCAACGTCCTCGCCCAGACCGCCGTCATCGCCATCGTGGCGATGGGTCAGCAGCTGGTCATCCTGACGCGCGGCATCGATCTTTCGGTCGGCGCCAATCTCGCCCTTGCGACCGTGATCGGCGGACTGGTCTTCCGCGCCGTCGATTCCGCCCCCCTCGTCATCCTCGCCATGCTGGCGAGCGGCACGCTGGTCGGCCTCGTCAACGGCGGGGTCTACGTGTTCGGTCGGCTGCCCCACCCCTTCATCATCACGCTGGCGACGCTCAGCATCTGCCGGGGGCTGGCGCTCGAACTCTCGGTCAACAACACGACGATGCGCGGCATGCCGGGCGCCGTCACCGCTCTCGGCGAGACGTCTTCGATCGGGGTGCCGAACTCCTTCTTCGTCGTCTTCGGCGTTGCGCTGCTCGTCCTGGTGCTGACCAAGTCGATGGTCTGGGGCCGGTGGATCTATGCCGTCGGCGGCAACCCCAAGGCGGCGGTGGAGATGGGCATCCCGGTCAAATGGGTGCTGGTCTCGACCTACGCTTTCGCCGGTCTCTGCGCGGGCATCGGCGCGGTCGTCCTGTCGGGCCGCACCGGCGCCGCCTCGCCCCTCTACGGTAACCTCCTGGAACTCGACACCATCGCCGCGGTGATCATCGGCGGGGCGAGCTTCATCGGCGGCCGCGGCCATCTCGGCCACGCCCTCGTCGGCGCCGTGACGATCGGGGTGATCCGCAACGCGCTGAACCTGCTCAACGTCGACGTCTTCTACCAGATGATCGCGATCGGCCTGATCATCGTCGTGGCGGTCGAGGCGGATGTGCTGCGCAACCATCTGCAGGCACGCGCCCGCGCCAGCCAGGCGGCGAGGAGCCAATGAGCGCCGCCCCCGTCCTGTCGATCCGCAACGGACACAAGCGCTTCGGTGCCGTGCATGCGCTAAGGGGCGTCAGCCTCGACGCGTGGCGCGGCGAGGTGCTCGCGCTGCTGGGCGACAACGGTGCGGGAAAGTCCACCCTGGTGCGCTGCATCAGCGGCGTGCATGCGCTCGACGAGGGCGAGATCTGGCTCGACGGCGCGGCCATCTCGCTGTCGACGCCGGCCCTGGCGCGCCGTGCCGGCATCGAGACCGTCTACCAGGACCTCGCGCTGTTCGACAATCTGACCCCGGCCCAGAACTTCTACTGCGGCCGCGAGGTCTCGTATCCCGCCTGGCTGCCGCGGGCCCTGCGCTTCGTCAGCGCGCGCGCCATGGACCGCGAGGCCGCAGCGGTCATCGACCGGCTGAAGGTGCGGCTGCCGAAGTTCGATGCCCCGGTGGCGCTGATGTCCGGCGGACAGCGGCAGGCGATCGCCGTCGCCAGGGCCGCGGTCTTCGCCCGCAAGGTCGTCATCCTCGACGAGCCGACCGCCGCGCTCGGCGTGCGCGAGTCGCGCAAGGTCCTCGACCTCATCGGGCAGCTTCGCGACGAAGGCAACGCGGTGATCCTGATCACCCACAACATGGAACACGTGATCGAGCTCGCCGATCGCGCGGTGGTGCTGCGCCAGGGCCGCAAGGTCGGTGAACTGAAGCCTCAACGGGCGAACCAGCAGGAACTGGTCTCGCTCATCGTCGGTGCCGAGGCGTGAGCGCAGATCGCCCTGGCGCGAAACCAAGATCGCTCGGGGAGAGCGATCAGAAGAGAGGGAGGAATAAAAATGAGGTTCCGAGCAGTCTTCGCCGGCGTGGCGTTCGCGTCGGCAATCGCCCTGCCCGCATTGGCAGCCGATGCGGTCAAGATCGGGTTCATCACCAAGTTCCCGGTGCCGTTCTTCGCCACGATGGAGAACGCCGCGAAGGACTATGCCGCCGCCAACCCCGGCGTTGAAGTGATCTTTGGCCAGGGCGCGTCCGCCACCGACATCGAGGGACAGATCGCGCACATCGAATCCATGGTGACGCAGGGCGTCCAGGGGATCGCGATCACCCCGGTCGATCCGACGGTGGCCGCAGCGCTCGACAAGGCCGTCGCCGCCGGGGTCAAGGTCGTCCTGATGGACAACGACATCCCGGGGTGGACCGGGCGCACTGCGCTCGCCACCACCGACAACTACAACGCCGGCCGGATCGCCGGCCAGCACCTGAAGACGGTGCTGAAGAGCGGCGATACGCTCGGCATCCTCGAGGGCGTGCCGGGGGTTCCCTCCCTCGACGACCGCGTCAATGGAATGCTCGAGGGCCTCAAGGGCGTCGACGTGAAGATCGTCGGCCGCGGCGCGACCGAGTGCACGGAAGAAAAGGGGCTCAGCCTGGCGGAGGACATCCTCACGGCGAACCCGGAGGTGACGTCGATCTACGCCGCCTGCGGACCGCCGGCGGCCGGAGCGGCGCAGGCGCTGAAGAATGCCAATCTCGCCGGCAAGGTCATCCTGGTCGGCTTCGACTTCTGCTGCGGCGAGGCCGAGGCGCTCGAGGCGGGCATCGAGAACGCCACCGTGGCGCAGTTCCCCGCCAAGATGGCGTCGCTCGGCGTCGACGCCCTCGTCAAGTCGATCAAGGGCGAGAAGGTGGAGTCGCTGATCGATTCCGGCGCGGCGCTCGTCACCAAGGCAAACATGGCCGAGTTCCAGTAGCGCAGGACGGGGCCGGCCGCGCGCCGGCCCCTCCACCGCGGCCGGACGACATTTTCACGTTCCCAGCGAAAGACGACGACGTGCAAGTCGACGTGCAAGTCATGGATGCATTGGTGTGCGTGGAGCCGGGCACGCTGCGGCTGGAGCGGCGTCCGGCGCCGCGGCCGGGTCCGTCGCAGGTGCTGGTTCGGCCGCGCCGCGTCGGCGTGTGCGGCACCGACTATCACATCTTCGAGGGGAAGCACCCCTTCCTGCAGTACCCACGCGTGATGGGCCATGAACTGGCCGTCGAGATCATCGAGGCCCCCGCCGCTTCGAACCTGAAACCCGGCGAGATTTTCGCGCTGAACCCCTACATCTCGTGCGGACATTGCATCGCCTGCCGGCGCGGCAAACCGAACTGTTGTGTTCGCATCTCGGTGCTGGGCGTTCATCAGGACGGCGGCATGGCCCAGTTGCTCGTGGTGCCGGGCGAGAATCTCATCCGCGTCGACGGGCTGAGCCTCGACCAGGCCGCAACGGTCGAGTTCCTCGCGATCGGCGCCCATGCGGTGCGCCGCGCGGCCGTCACCGCCGAGGATCGGGTGCTCGTGGTGGGCGCGGGCCCGATCGGCCTCGGTGCGCTGCTGTTCGCCGGCCTGACCGGGGCGTCGGTGGCAGTCTTCGACCACGAGCAGGCCCGCATGGACGCGGCGGCGACCCTCACCGGCGCCACGCCGCTCCCCATCGAGAGCATCGACGCGGCGACGCAGGCCTTTACGTCGGGCGACGGCTTCGATGTCGTTCTCGACGCGACGGGCAACCCGCGCGCGATGGAGCGCGGCTTCGACTACGTGACGAACGGCGGGCGATACGTGCTGGTCAGCGTCGTCAAGGAGCCGATCAGCTTCAAGGACCCCGACTTTCACAGGAAGGAGATCACGCTGCTCGGCAGCCGCAACGCGACGGCCGAGGACTTCGAGGCCGTGGTCGCGGCCATCCGCGCCGGCCTGGCCCCCGTCGACCATCTGATCACGCACCGCACCAGCCTCGCGCGTGCAACTGACGACATACCTCGCTGGGCTACGGAGAAGAGCGGACTGATCAAGGCGATGATAGAGATCGGCTGAGTGGCATGCTTGGCTGAGCCTTGTCGCCGAGGCGCGCGACCTGATGGCCGAGGAGACTTCACGGCGCGGCGTCCGTGTCGATGTCAGCGCCACGGAAGACCTTCCGCCGGTCGCCCTCGATCGCGTGCAGATCCAGCAGGTGCTCGTCAACCTGATGCGCAACGGCATGGACGCGATGGACGGCGCCGGCACCGAGAGGGTGCTCGCGGTGGATGTCCGCCGGATGGAGGATTTCGTGCGCATCGGCGTCACCGATCGCGGGCCGCCGACGGAGCTCACGGATGCGGCAGAGCGCTCACAGGAACGCGGTAGCGTTCTCAGGGCTTCGCGTCGGAGTTCGGGGAGACGCTGGCCCGCAGCGCTCCGTCCGGCGCTCACCTCGCGACCATCGCTACCGTGCGACGACGAGCTCCAGCGGGAACTCGTCGACGCACTCCTGCCCCGTCTCGGTGACGATGAAGGTGTGGCCGACGAACATGCCGAGCATACCGTCCGCCGAGATCGGGTTCGGCTCAGCCATGATCACCATGCCGGGCTTCATGATCTCCTCGAACGGCTCGACGTCGATGTGGTCCACGAAGACGTGGGGCCCGTCGCTGACGAGGTCGATGCCGTGGCAGTGGATCGGCCGGGACTGCACGCCCTTCTCGCGGAAGAACTGCCCGGCGATGCGCAGCGCGTCCACCGGATTGCCCGGCCTGATCTCGGCGGCCATCTTCACGAAGCCGGGCTTGGCGATCTCGTCCCAGAAGCGGCGGATCGCCTCGAGCGGCTCGCCGACGCAGATCGGCGAGCCGACCTGGGCGCTGTAGCCGCGGTAGCCGGCGGCGAGTTCCATCAGGATCATGTCGCCGTCCTCGAGCTTACGCCAGGACGGCCGCGGGTTGCCGAACACCTGCGCGGGGTCGGCCATCGGCGTCGAGCCGATGATCAGGAAGTCGATGTCGCCGCCGCCTTCCAAAATCGCCGCCCCGGCCGCCGCCCGCAGCTCGTATTCGGCGACGCCCGGCCGGGCGCGCGCGACGATGGCGTTCATCGCGTTGGTGCACAGCACGCCCGCCTTGCGCACGCAGTCGAGTTCTTCTTCGCTGTGGATCGACAGGAGCTCGTGCATCCACCCTTCGGTGAAGACGATCTCCGCCGCGGGAAGCTTTTCGCGCAGCACGGTGTACTGATTGACCGGCAGGTAGTCGCGGTGGCGCGCGTCGATCTCCAAAAGGCCGATGCGCCCCTTGGCGAGCCCCAGTTCCTGGATGCGCTCGACCATCACCTCGGCGTACTTGCCACTACGGCTGTGGCGGACGTCGGAGAGCGCCGCCGCCGTCGCCCGCCGCACCGCTTCCGCGTGCGTGCCGCCCATCGCGTAGACGAGCGTCGGATCGCCCTCCAGCGGCACCACCAGGTAGGCGGCGAGCGCGTGCCACTCCCAGTGGCCGGTCAGCCACAGCATGCCGCCGCCGAAGCTCCAGTGGCTCGGACCGCCCGGCACGATGGCGACGTCGATCCTGGCGTCCCGCATCTTGTCGCGGAACAGCTTGTAGCGGCGGGCATACTCGGCCGCCGAGAACTGCTCGTAGACCGCCTCGCGGAAATAGGGCGTGCCTGACATGGCGCCGAAGCTCGGGCCGTGATCGAGCCTGTGGCGGACGTCCTCCCAGGCCTTCAGGCCGGGCTTCAGGGTAACGATGGTCATGAACGCTCTCCCTCAAGCGGTCGCGCGCGGAGCGGCCGCCGGACGTCACTTCACGCACGCCTCCGACGAGACGCCCGGCACTTTCCAGCGCCGGGCGCATCGCGGAGTCAGGACAGGCGGGTCAGAGCTTGCACTTGCCGATCTCGATCGGGCCGCCGACCTTCTTCAAGGCCTCTTCGCCGATCGACACGTCGACCAGTTGCTCGAAGGTCGGCTTCTTCTCCGCCGGCACGTCACCGTTGTTGACCGAATTCTGTGCGCTCCAGTCGGTGCGGGCCTTGTCGAGCCCGGTGTTGACGGTCCAGACGCAGTTGTCGGTGAGGTATTTCCAGGCGTACTCGACGGCCTCGGGCGGCTTCTCCGTCGCCGCGACGATGATCGGCAGCACCTTGTCCTTGTCCGTGTACATCAGCCGGCTCGCCTCGGTCAGCGCTGCGGCCGTATTGACGAGCGTCTCGCGGTTCTCGGCGATGTAGTCGTCGCTCGCGCCGTAGATGTTGAAGACGAACTCCGGCATCATGTCGGCGAGCTGCACGAGCACGTGCGCGCCCGGCTTCTGCTTCTCGGCGAGAAAGACATCCTCCGGATGCAGCGCGACGCCGTCGAGCTGGCCGGTGACGAGGCCGGGCAGACGGCCCGCCGTGCCGCCGGCGATGAACTGCACGTCGTCGACCGTCAGGCCGGCACGCAGCAGGATCTCGCGCGCCATCCGCCAGTTGAAGCCGCCGACGCCACCGCCGGCTGCGCTCAGCCGCTTGCCCTTCAGGTCCTGCGGCGTCTTGATCTCCTCGACGACCACATAGGCCTGCGGCATGCGCGGCGCGAGCGCCCAGAACTGCTTCGCCTTCATGCCGCTGCCGACGACGACGTCGGTGACGGCCCCGATCGCCGTGCCCTGGGCGATCGCCGTCGTCGCCGTGGCGGACTGGCCGCCCTCGAAGTGCATCAGCGTCGCGTCGATGCAGTACTTCTCGAACAGGCCGAGCGCCTTGGCGACGTGCGGCGTGGTGTGCACGACGTTCGGCGGCACCACCGCGACGCTGATGTTGATCGGCAGCATCTTCTCGCACTTGCCGTCCTGGGCCAGCGCGGATCCCGCGCCGGCGGCGGCAAGCGCCACCGCGGCGACGCTGGAGATCGCGGCGTTCTTGAGGGTCTTCTGCGTGCATGGGCTAGACATTTTGGGTTTCCTCCTGGTTTCTCGTCGTCGTTGAAGCGAGATCTTCCGTCTCTTCGGGTCCGGCGACCGCAACGTTCGGTTCAATCGCGTTGGGCAGCGGTCCACGGCGCGACCCGTCGCTCGACCACCTTCAGCGCGGCGGTCAGCAACACGCCGAGGATGCCGAGCGTCAGGATCGGCACGAACATCTTGTCGATCTGGTAGGTCGCGGCGGTGCGGACGATCAGGTAGCCGATGCCGGAAATCGCCGTGTAGAGGTCGGCGAGCACCATGCCGATCAGCCCGCGGCCGACGGCGAGGCGGAGCCCGGTGACGATGAACGGCAGTGCCGCCGGCAGCACGATGTTGAACCAGAGCTGGCCCTCGCCGCAGCGGAACGCCTTGCCCACCTCGAGCAGCTTGGGATCGACGTTCTTCACGCCCTGATAGGTGTTGATCACCATCGGGAAGAAGGCGAACAGGAACAGGATGACGATCTTCGCCGCGTTGTCGAAGCCGGCCCACAGCACGATCAGCGGCACCAGCGCCACCGTCGGCGTCGAGTAGAGGAACGTGACGTACATATCGAGCGCCACGTCGAGAACCCAGAAGCGGGCGAGCATCAGGCCGAGGAAGATCCCGGCAATGGCGGCCAACGTCAGACCGACGAGCATCACCTGCAGGCTCGGCCAGAGATAGTGCCAAAGCTCGCCCGAGCCGATCATCACCACCGCCGCCTTGAAGACGGCGATCGGCGTGGTGAACAGGATCGGATCGATCTGCGCCCCGAACACCTGCCAGGCCGTCAGCACGACGATCAGCGAGATCACCCGGATGACGAGCTTCTGGTAGCCGAGCTTGCGCCGGCGGAGTTCCGCGACACGCTTCGCCTGTACCTGCTCGGCGCGCGCATCTGCGAGCGCGGTGTCGCGCGCCGACAGCGGCAGTGTCTGCGCCTGGTTGCTCATGCCGCCCTCTCCTCGACCTGCGCCGGCCGCGCCTTCAACTGATGCCAGATGTGGTTGCGCAACTCTGCGAACTGCGGGTCGGAGCGGATCGCCTCGACGTCGCGCGGCCAGCCGAACGGCATGTCGAGCATCTCGATGATGCGGCCCGGCCGTGCGCTCATCACCGCGATGCGGTCGCCGAGCAGGATCGCCTCGTCGATCGAGTGGGTGATGAACACCATCGTCTTGCGTTCGTTCGGCCGCTGCATCAGTTGCAGGAGTTCCTCCTGCAGGGTCTCGCGGGTCTGCGCGTCGAGGGCGGCGAACGGCTCGTCCATCAGCATGATCGACGGGTTCATGGCGAGCGCGCGCACGAGGCCGACGCGCTGCTGCATGCCGCCCGACAGCTGGTAGGGATAGTGCTTCTCGAAGCCTGTGAGCCCCGCGAGCTCGAGATAGTGGCCGACCCGCTCGCGGATCTGCGCCGCCGGCGTCCGCCGCATGGCGAGGCCGAAGGCGGCATTGTCGTAGACGGTCTTCCACGGCAGCAGCCCGAAGTGCTGGAACACCATCGCGACGCCGTCCGGTGGACCCTTCACCGGCTTGCCGTGCACCAGCAACGCGCCGCTGCTGATGTCCGTCAGGCCGGCGATGCAGCGCAGGAATGTCGTCTTGCCGCACCCGCTCGGCCCGACGATGCAGAGGATCTCATTTGCCCGGATGGACACCGTCAGCTGCCGGAAGGCGACAACGGCGCCGTCCAGGAACAACTTGCTGGCACCGTCCGACTGCACCGCCGGCGGTGTGTCTTCACTCGCAGAGTACATGCCGTTTGGCTCTCGCTGACTGCTGGGTATTTCTCAGAACGGATAGTGCTGGTGGGGATCTTCAATCGTGATCCACCGTAGTTCGGTGAACTCCGCGACGCCGGCGCTGCCGCCGAAGCGGCCGTGGCCGCTCGCCTTCATGCCGCCGAACGGCATCTGCGCCTCGTCGCCGACCGTCGGTCCGTTGACGTGGCAGATACCGGCCTCGACCCGCCGGGCGACCGCCATGGCGCGCTGGATGTCCCGGCCGAACACGGCGGCGGACAGTCCATAGGCGGTGTCGTTGGCGAGCTCGACCGCCTCGTCCGTGTCCCTGGCACGCACCACGCAGACGATCGGGCCGAAGGATTCCTCGCAGAACAGCTTCATGTCCGGCGTCACATTGTCGACCACGGTCGCCGGCATGACCGTCGTCTCGGTCGCACCGCCGGCGACCAGCGTCGCGCCTTTGGCGAGCGCGTCGTCGATGAGCTCCCGGCACCGCTCCACCGTCGCCTGCGAGACCACCGAGCCGAGCACGACGGGACCGCGCGGATCGCCGTAGGGCAGGCTCCTCGCCTTCGCCGCGAAGGCGGCGACGAAGGCGTCCCCCACGGCCTGGTCGACGATGATGCGCTCCGTCGACATGCAGATCTGGCCCTGGTTCAGGAAGGCGCCGAAGGCCGCCGCGTTCACCGCGGCGTCGATGTCGGCGTCGTCGAGAACGATCAGCGGGGCCTTGCCGCCGAGTTCCAGCAGCACCGGCTTCAGATGCTCCGCGGCGAGCTTCGCGACGATCCTGCCGACCCTGGTGGAGCCGGTGAAGTTCACCCGCTTCACCTTGGGATGACCGACGAGGGCGACGACGACCTCCGGAGCGTCCTCGGCGGCGTGCGTGACGACCTGGATCACGCCGGCGGGCAGTCCCGCGTCGATGAGCACTTCGGCCACCATCGAATGCGTCTTCGGACACATCTCGGAAGCCTTCAGCACCACCGTGTTGCCGCAGGCGATCGGCATCGCGACCGCGCGCACCGCGAGGATGACAGGGGCGTTCCACGGCGCCATGCCGACCAGCACGCCCACCGGCTGGCGGACCGCCAGCGCCAGCGTCCCGGGCTTGTCGGAGGGGATGACCTCGCCCTTGATCTGCGTCGTCATCGCCGCGGCCTCCCGCAGGATGCGGGCACCGAGCATCACGTTGAAGCCGATCCACGGCCCCGTCGCGCCGGTCTCGGCGATGCAGGTCTCGACGAAGGCGCCGGTTCGCGCCTCCAACAGGTCGGCAGCCTTGTTGAGGATCGCCCGGCGCTCGTTCGGTCCGGTGCGCGACCAGGCGGCGAAGGCGCCGGCCGCCGCCTCCACCGCACGGTCGACGTCCGCCTTGCGGCCGGCGATCGCCCGGCTCGCCACCGCGCCGGTGACGGGATCGCGCCGCTCGAACATCGCCGCTTCCTGCGGTGCGGCCGATCGGTCGACCCGACTGTCGTCCTGAAGAGCGACGTCCATCGTTTTCTCCCTGTTTTGAGCAGTCGGCCGCTGCCGAGCGGCGACTAGGCCGCCGCCTCGCCCTCGGCATCGAGGCCGTCGGGCGCGCCGTAGAGTTGATCGGTGGTGTCGGCCGCCGCCCGCCGCAGGCGTTCGATCACCTCGGCGAAGCGCGCGTCGCTCAGACGGTTCGGAGGCCCGAAGGCGGAGAGGCCGCAGATCAGGCGACCTTCGCGTGAGAGCACCGGCACGGCGGCCGCGCGGATGTCCGCTTCCCGCTCCCCGCGGTTGAAGGAAACGCCCGTTCGGCGGACCTCGTCGAGTTCCGCGATGAGTGCGGCCTGGTCGACGATGGACGACGCGGTCAACGCCGACCGCGGCACGGTCGCGAGGTAGCGGTCGAGCTCTGCCTGCGGAAGATGCGCGAGCCAGAGCTTGCCATGCGCGGTGCAGTAGGCCTCCAGGCGGCTGCCGACGCGGATGTCGACGAACAGCGGATGCGGCGAGGATGCCTTGGCGATGCAGACGACCATGGTGCCGTCGAAGACGGTCGCCATCGTCGCCTCCTGCAGATCGCGCGTCACCTCACCGAGGATCGGCTGCAGGACGTGCGCGAGGCTCGTCTCGTCCGCGGCCCGCTTGCCGAGATCCACCAGCATGAAGCCGAGCCGATAGCTTCCCTTCGCCACCGCGACCAGAGCGCCGACCCTTTCCAGCGTGCGCAAGAACCGGTGTGCCGTGATGAAATTGATGCCGAGCTTCTCCCGAACGTATCCGGCCGAGATCCGATCGCACTCCGGCCCGAACAGGCGGAGAATCTCGAACGCCTTCACCACGGATCCGTTGGTCTGCACGGTCACGAGTCCTCACCTGTCTCATTTTTACTTCAGCGATCCGGCACCCGCGGGCTTTGCCCGTTCCGGAGTTCTTGGATCGGGCGCACCGACCCCGACGCCCTCTGCGCCCCGCCGCTGTGCTCGTGACGACCGCGCAGCGGTTCGAGCCGCCTCGATTTCCGCACGTTGACCCAGATCATGGATGCGGTCAATATTGTAAATATAGATTTCAAATATAGAAATGAACATGAAGAACGCACCGACCGACTTGCCGCATTCTCACGCCTCCGGGCGCCGGCACCCGGCACCGGCCAAGCGCAAGGGACAGGGTCCGGCGCCGCTTCCCGGCGACACCATGACGGCGGGAGGCGCCCTCCTCGCCCGCCTGAAGGCGGTCGGCGTCGACTATGTCTTCGCCAACTCGGGGACCGATTTCCCGCCCATCATCGAGGGCCTGTCGGAGGCGGCCGCCCGCACCATCGACCTGCCGCAGGCCCTCGTCATGCCGCACGAGAGCGCGGCGATGGGCATGGCGCACGGCTACTATCTCGCCACCGGCCGCGCCCAGGCGGTGATGGCCCACACCAACGTCGGGCTCGCCAACTGCGCGATCGGTGCCATCAACGCGGCGACCGAGCAGATCCCGATGCTGCTGTTCTCCGGCCGCACCCCGACGCTCGAACAGGGCCGGCTCGGCGCCCGCACGGTGCCGATCGGCTGGGGCCAGGAAATGCGCGATCAGGCGGCGCTCGTGCGGGAAGCCAGCAAGTGGGACTACGAGTTGCGCTTTCCCGAGCAGGCGACCGAGATCGTCGACCGCGCCTACGCGATCGCAACCTCCAGCCCGCCCGGGCCGGTCTATGTCAGCCTGCCGCGCGAGGTGCTGTGCGCGCAGTGCCCCGCCGACGACATCGCGGCGCCGCTCTCCATCCAGCCCGCCCGCACGCGGGTGCATCCCGACGCCATCGAGGCTGCCGCCGATCTGCTGTCAGCGGCACAATGCCCGCTGATCGTCGTGCAGCGCGGCGCCGGCGGCAGTGAGGGCTTCGCGGCCCTTGCGCGGATCGCGGAGGACTGGGCGATCCCCGTCTCCCAGTACTGGGCGGTCCAGCTCGGCCTGCCGACCAACCACCCGCTGTCGGCGGGCAGCAACCCGTCGCCCTGGGTCGAAGAGGCCGACGTCATCCTCGTCGTCGATGCCATCGCCCCGTGGGCGCCGGAGATCCATCACCCCCGATCCGATTGCCGCATCATCCATCTCGGCGAGGATCCCCTCTACGCCCGCTTTCCGGTTCGCAACTTTCGCTCCGACCTTTCGCTCGCCGGCGATGTGCAGGACGCCCTGGTCGCCTTGGACGGGGCGCTGCGCCGGCGCCACGCCGCACGGGCGGAGGGCATCGAGCACCGCCGTACGACACTGCTGCCGCGGCTCGCTCGTATCCGTGCTGACGTTCTCTCCGCCGCGGCCGCGGGCGGAGGTCCGTCGATGACCAAGGATTATGTGAGCCTCTGCCTGTCCGAGGCGATCGCCGGCAGGGACGCGGTCGTGCTGTCCGAACTCGGCTGTCCGCTCGCCCCGATGACGCTGACGCGACCGAACAGCTGGTATCAGGAGCCCCGGTCCGGCGGGCTCGGCTGGTGCTTCCCCGCCGCCCTCGGCATGCAGCTCGCCCGCCGCGACCGCCTGGTGATCGCCACGATGGGCGACGGGTCGTACGTCTTTTCGAACCCTGCCGCGTGCCACCAGATCGCCGAAGCGCTCGGGCTTCCGGTGCTGGTGCTGGTGCTCAACAACGCCGAATGGGGTGCCGTCCGCCAATCGGTCGTCGGCCTCTATCCCGACGGCTACGCCGCCAAGGCGAACACGATGCCGCTGACCTCGCTGGCACCGACGCCGGACTTCGCCCGCATCGCCGCGGCGAGCCGCGCGTGGGCCACGACCGTGACCGACGGCGACGCCCTCCCCGGCACCCTGAACTCTGCCATCGCGCACATCGAGGCCGACCGCCGTCACGCGTTGATCGAGATACGCGTCCGACCCTAGCGAGGCATCGGCTTGGCTTTGCATCACGAAGGTGCCGGCCTCCGTGAATTGCGGCGCAGGTGGCGGTCGCGACGACCGCCTGCAGGTCGCGGATCGCCGCCTCGTGGATCGCCGGCGTCGGCGCAGCACACCCGTCCATGAGCACCGTCACGCCGAAGTCGCGCACGTGCGCGTCGCGGGCGGTGGAGGCGACGCCGCCGTTGGTGACGATGCCGCCGACGACGAGGTGCCCGATGCCGGCGCGCCGCAGCACGAACTCCAGCCGCTCATGTAGAAGGCCGAGGAGGCGACCTTCTCGACCGTCGTCGAGACGGCCGCGGCAAGGCGTGGGTGGCCGGGACAAGCCCGGCACCAGACGTCCTGATCGTCGGGAACCACCTCGCCCCTTCCGCCGTTGTTCTGCCGAGCGCAACGGAGCGCGGTTGACGAGAGGAGCCACGATCATGGGTAGCACTGCGGACAAGATCAAAGGCGTCACCAACGAAGCCGTCGGCAACGTCAAGCAGGCCGCCGGCCGCGCCACCGACAATCCGAAGCTGGAGGTCGAGGGCGCCCTGCAGGAGCGCAAGGGCGAGGCCCAGCAGCTGAAGGGCGAAGCCAAGGACGCGATCAAGAAGAGCGTTGACCGCGCCTGACGCGAACATCGGATCGATCGATCCGCGAAAGGGCCACCGGAGCGATCCGGTGGCCCTTTTCGGTCGTGCGGCCGTGTCGCCCCGGCCTCGCCGGGGCGCATGGCAACCTCTCGTCGTGCAGGGCGGTCGCCGCACCGCCTGCAGACGGCGGAGCGTCGCGCACCCCCCTCGCCGCCTTCAGCGTTGCTCCACCGCCCCGGCGAGCAGCGCGTCGACGAACGCCTCGACGATGCGCACCGCCTCGTCCGCCGAGAAGCTCGACGGATCGAGGCAAAGTTCCAGCCACAGCCCGTCGAGCAGCGCGGTGAGCGCCAGCGCAGACCGCTCCGCGTCGATCGACCGGTCAGCATCGGCCACGGCGGCCGAGAGCATGGCCGCGAGGCGCGCCCGGTAGGCCGCATAGATTTCCCCGTGGATGGCGCGGATCTCCGGGTCGCGCCGCACCCGCCCCCAGAACGCCAGCCAGGTGGCGAGCAGGTCGCCGTCGAGCAGCGGCGGCGCGAAGCTCGCCCGCACGAACGCCGACAGTTTTTCGCGGGAATCGCCCGGTGCGTCCGCCAGCGCCGCCTCGATCGCCTCCGACACCGTCTCGCCGACGTGGCGGTAGGTGGCGGCGATCAGCCCGTCGATGCCGCCGAAGTGGTGACGGATCAGCCCGGGCGTCACCCCCGCCCGCGCCGCCACGGCGCGCACGGTTGCCGCCCCGACGCCGTCCTCGGCGAGGCAGGCGGCGGCGGCGCGCATCATCTCGGCGCGCCGAACCTCCGGCAATTCGCGGGTGAAGCGGGCGCGCTCGGCGGTCGGCGGCTTTGCCGGCCGCTGGGGCGTCGTCACGACGGCCCGTCCGCGCCGGCGGCGGCCTCGGCCCGGCGGGCGACGACGGTGGCGATGCGCGCCGGGATGGTGCCCGCGGCGATCTCCTCGACGCTCATCGACAGCCGGCGGCGCCAGTTCGGACGCTCGCGATCAGTGCCGGGCACATTCAACGGCTCGGTCTCGCCGGTGAGGTCGTCCACCTGCAGCGTGACGAGCACCGACGGCGTTTCCGCCAGGAAGGCGTGCACGCCGTCGACGACGGCGGCGGTGTCGGTGGTCTCCGCCGTCACCCCCTCGACGCCGGCCGCCTCGAGCGCCGCGACGAGGCGATCGCGCTCACGCGCCCGCACCTCCTCCGCCGTGGGCAGGTCGGTGGGTGCCAGCCGGCCGAGAGCGACGTCGATTTCGAGATCGTGGCCGGTCCACAGGCTCGGGATCGGCGGCAGGTCGTGGCTGGAGGCGGAGGCGACGGCACCGGCCGGATAGGCCGACGGCGGGCGGAAGCCGGTCAGATCCTGCTCAAATGGCAGCACGCGGTAGGACAGCACGCTGTTTGCCGCGAGCTTTTCGCGGAACCCCTCCGGCACCGTGCCGAGGTCCTCGCCGACGACCGCGCATTGCGCTGCATGGCTTGCCAGCGCCAGCACGCCGAGGAGGTCGTCGACCGGATAGGCGACGTAGGTGCCCTCGGTCGCCTTCATGCCGGCCGGCACCAGGAACAGTCGCGTCAGCGCCATCGCGTGATCGATGCGGATGAGGCCGGCGTGGCGCATGTTGGCGGCCAGCAGCGCCTGAAAGCCGGCATAGCCGGTCTCCGCCATCCGCAGCGGGTCCGGCGCCGGCAGGTCCCACACCTGGCCGTCCTCGGTGAACGGGTCCGGCGGCGCGCCGACCGACACGCCGGTGACGAGGTCGTCGACGCCCGCCCACGCCTCCGCCCCGGCCGGCGAGGCGCCGACCGCGAGGTCGCGGTAGAGGCCGCACGAGAGGCCGGCGGCACGCATCTCGGCGGTGGCGGCCGCGAGTTGCCGGTCGGCGAGCCACTGCAGGTGCAGCGCGAAGCCGACGCGGTCGGCGTTGGCGGCGGCGAAGGCGGCCACCGCCGGGCTCGCGTGGTGGCGCAAGGGCTCCGGCCAGGCCGGCCAGTGCTCCGCCGGCCGGCTCTCGGCGAGCGCCTCGAACACCGCGAAGCGCCGCAGCGCCTCGCCGCCGGCGGCGACGAAGGCGGCGCGCTCGCGCACCAGCGGGTCGTCCACCGGCCGGCGCCGGAACGCCTGGTAGGCAGCCTCCAGGGCGGCGCGCTTGGCGGCGCGCACCGCCGGGTAGTCGATCAGCGGCGTCGCCGCCACCGCAGCCGGCGCAGCGGCGTCGGGCACCTTGGCGAGGTCGAGATAGAGCCAGTCGAGGAAATGCCGGTCGCTGCCGTGGTAGGGGCTCGCCTCGTCGGGCCGCACCGCCGACAGCGCATGCAGCGGGTTGATGCCGACCGTGACGGCACCGGCACCCGCGGCGAGCCTGCCGAGCATCGAAAGCGCCGTGAAGTCGCCGATGCCGGCATCGCCGTCGCGGCGCACGGCGTACAGGTGGGTGGCGAGGCCCACCCGCTTCGCACCACCTTCCAGCGCCGGCGGCAGGTAGCAGCGGCGCGGCGCGACGATGACGCGGCAGGCGACGGCGCCGTCCTCGGTGGTGAGCCGGTGCACGCCGACCGGCAGCGGCGGCAGCGGCACCGACAGCCGCTCGACGCCACGACCGTCGGCGGCGAGCACGGTGACGCGCGGCGCATCGCGGCCGACCGGCATCGGCTCGGTCGCGCCGTCGGCGCGCTCGATCACCAGGGCGCGGGGCGCTCCGGCGGCGGCGACGGCGACGCTCGCCGCCTCGCCTTCGCGCACCACCAGGACCGGCGGCAGGCGGCGATGGTCGCGCCGCTCGGCGAGCCGGGCGAGGCTCTGCCGCGCCTCGGCGGTGGAGGCCGCCGGCAGCCGCATCGCGGCGAGGATCGCCTGCTTCGCCTCGGCGCCGACGACGTGGCGGTTGCCGGAGACGTCCCACCACAGCGGCGCCAGCCCCGCCGCGGCGGCGAGCCGGTCGAGCACCCCGGTCTCGACGCGCGCCGTCACGACGGCGGGGGTCGGCGGCGTCGGCGATGCCGGTCCGGGATCGTGATCCGTGATCACAGATCGCGTTTCCGAGGCGGCGGCAGCAGCGCCCACGGCGGCGGCATCCGCGGGCGCGGAAAAGGCTGCCTCCTCAGGCGTCAAGTCGTTGGTTTCACTCTGTTTCACGCTCTCGACGAGCACCACGGCGCTGCGCGCGTCGACGCGCACGCTCCCGAGGCCCTCGACGCGGCGCACGGATACGGCTTCGTCCGGGGCGGCCGAATCCGCCGCGACACACCAGATGCGGCCCTCTTCGGTGTCCGGCAGCACCACATCGAGTGCCTGCCAGCCGGCATTGAGCACCACGACGGCGCGGTCCGCCGGACGGCCGTCCGACGCGGGCGCGTAATAGGCGGCGATCAACGTGTGGTTGTCTCCACTCTCCCAGTCGGAGGGTGCCATCGGTGCGCCCGCCGGGGTGCGCCACTCAACGTCGACGATGCCGCTGCCGTCGACCGGCGCACCGGTGAGGAAGCGGTCGGCCGACAGCGCCGGGTTCTCTGCCCTGAGCCGCACCAGCCGGCCGACGAAGGCGGCAAGGCCGTTGTCGGCGCTCGACCAGTCGATCCACGACAACGGCCCGTCCTGGCAATAGGCGTTGTTGTTGCCGGCCTGCGTGCGGCCGAGCTCATCGCCCATCGCCAGCATCGGCGTGCCGCGCGAGACGAGCAGCGTCGTCAGCAGCGCGCGCACGTCACCGGTGCGGGCGGCGATCACCGCCGGGTCGCCGCTCGGCCCCTCGACGCCGTGGTTCCACGAGAAGTTCTCGCCGTGGCCGTCACGGTTGTCCTCGCCGTTCGCCTCGTTGTGCTTGTGCTCGTAGGAGACCAGGTCGGCGAGCGAGAAGCCGTCGTGCGCGGCGAGGAAGTCGACGCTCGACGAGGGGCGACGCCGACGGGCGGCGAACACGTCGGCGGACCCGGCGAGCCGCGTCGCAAGCTCGCCGATCGTCCAGCGGTCGCCGCGCCAGAAGCGGCGGACGGTGTCGCGGTACTTGTCGTTCCATTCGCCCCAGCGCTCGGGAAGCTCGCCGAGACGATAGCCGCCGGGACCGATGTCCCAGGGTTCCGCGACGATGCGCAAGCTGCGCAGCAGCGGGTCCTGGTCGATCGCCTGGTAGAGGGGCGCGGCCGGATCGAAGCCGTCCGCGCGGCGGCCGAGGGTGGCGCCGAGGTCGAAGCGGAAGCCGTCGACGCCGCCCGCGATCGCCCAGTGGCGCAGCGTGTCCATGGCGAGGCGCAGCACCGCCGGGCGGTCGAGGGCAAGCGTGTTGCCACAGCCGGTGTCGTCGATGAGGCCCTCGGGGCGGTCGCCGCCGTGGCGGTAGTAGAGCGCGCTGTCGAGGCCGCGCAACGACACCGTCGGCCCGAACGCATCGCCCTCGCCGGAGTGGTTCAGCACGACGTCGAGGATCACGGAGATCCCGGCGGCGTGCAGCGCCGCCACCGTCGCCCGCACCTCGGCCATGCCGCCGGGGGTGAGCCGCGGGTCGGGCGCCAGCATGGCGATCGGGTTGTAGCCCCAGTAGTTGGTGAGGCCGAGCTTGACGAGGTGGCGCTCGTCGATCCAGGCGGCCAGCGGCATCAGCTCGACGGTGCCGACGCCGAGCCTGACGAGGTGGTCGATCGCCGCCGGGTGGGCGAGACCGGCCATCGTGCCGCGGATCGCCTCGGGGATGTCGGGGTGGGTCTTGGTGAAGCCGCGGACGTGCAGTTCGTAGACGACGTCGCTGGGGCTGGCGAGCGTCGCTCCTGCGCTGTCGCGCGGGCCCTCATCCGGCCTTCGGCCACCTTCTCCCGGCAAAGCCGGGAGAAGGGTAGAAGCCGACTGAACGATCGCCTTCGGCACCACAGACGCGCTGTCCGCGTCGTCGCGCTCGGCACGGCCGTCGACGGCGCGGTCGAACATCAAGGGGTCGAGACGAACGGGACGGTCGAGCGCGGTGGCGTAGGGGTCGACCAGAAGCTTCGCCGGGTTGAAGCGGTGACCGTTCGTAAAATCGAAGGGACCGTCCGCGCGGAACCCGTAGCGCGTGCCAGGCGGCACCTCCGGCACGAAGCAGTGGAAGACCTCTCCGGTGCGCTCCGGCAGCGCGATGCGGTCGGTCTCGCTCATGCCGTCCGCATCGAACAGGCAGAGCTCGATGCGGGTGGCGTTCTGCGACACGACGGCGACGTTCACGCCGCCGTCCTTCGCCGTCACGCCGAGCGGTTCCGGTCGGCCTTCGCCGAGACGGCGCGTCTCCCCCATGCGATCGCCTCAGTTGCCGGTATGCCGGTCGACGACCGACTGGAACAGCGCCGCGTAGCGCTTCGCCGGCCCGCTCCAGCCGACGTCGGACCCCATTGCGGAGCGCTGCACGCCCCGCCAGGCGTCGCGGTCCTGCCACAACCGGGCAAGCCGGACGAGCGCCAGTTCCAGCGCGGTACGGCTCGTCGGCGAGAACAGGATGCCGGTGCCGGCCCCGGAGAAGAGCGCCATCTCGTTCGCATCGACGATGGTATCGGCGAGCCCGCCGACGCGTGCGGCGACCGGCAATGCGCCGTAGCGCATGGCGCAGAGCTGCGTCAGCCCGCACGGCTCGAAGCGCGACGGCACGACGATCGCGTCGGCACCGCCCTGGATCAGGTGGGCGAGTGCTTCGTCGTAGCCGATGCGGCAGGCGATGCGGCCGGGATGCAGCGCGGCGGCGTGGCCGAAGGCGGCTTCCAGCGCCGGTTCGCCGGAGCCGAGCACGGCGAGCTGCATGCCGTGCGACAGGAGCGCCGGCAGCGCCTCGGCCAGCATGTCCATGCCCTTCTGCCAGGTCAGGCGGCTGATCACGGCGAGAAGGGGGGTATCGTTCTGCACGTCGAGCCCGAAGCGCGCCTGCAGCTCCGCCCGGTTGCGGTCGCGCCGGCCGAGGTGGCGGCGACCGTATTGGGCGACCAGGTGGGTGTCCTTCGAAGGATCCCAGACCTCGGTATCGATGCCGTTGAGGATGCCGGTGACGGAGGCCGCGCGGTCGCGCAGCAGCCCGTCGAGGCCCATGCCGTGCTCGGGCGTCATGATCTCGAGCGCATAGCCGGGCGATACGGTGGTGACGTGGGTGGCGTGCCGGAGGCCGGCCTTCAGGAAGCCGATGCCGCCGTAATATTCGAGGCTGCCGACGTGGAAGGCGGTCGACGGCAGTCCGAGATCGCCGAGCAGGAAGGCCGGGAACTGGCCCTGGAAGGCGAGATTGTGCACCGTCATCACCGTCGGGATGCCGATGCCGGCGTATTCGAGCAGCGCCGGCACCAACCCCGCCTGCCAGTCGTGGCAGTGGAAGAGGTCCGGCGGCTCATCGCCGGCGCCCTGCGCCAGCCGCACGGCGGCGTGCGCCAGCGCGGCGAAGCGCACCGGATTGTCCGGCCAGTCGGCGCCGCTCGCATCGGCGTAAGGTCCGCCGGGGCGCTCGAACAGCGCGGGGTTGTCGAGCACGGCGAGCTCGAGATTGCCGGCGCGCGCGAGCAGCACCCGCGCCGGCCCGCCGACGAGCCCCTCGAGCGGTACCACCTTGCGGGTGCGGTCGAGCGCCGCGATGACGGCGGGATAGCCGGGGACGAGGGTGCGCACCGACACCTCTTCGCCGGCGAGCGCCTCCGGCAGGGCGCCCGCGACATCGGCGAGCCCCCCGGTCTTGACGAGCGGGAAGATCTCCGAGGCGACGGCGATGACCGACAGGGTCATAGGCCGAGCCTGTCGATCATCGGCTGGGTGATCAGCACGACGCCGCGCTCGGTGCGACGGAAGCGGCGGGCATCCTCCTCCGGGTCCTCCCCGACGACGAGCCCTTCCGGAATCTTCACGTTGGCGTCGACGACGCACCGCTTCAGCCGCGCGCCACGGCCGATGTCGACCTTCGGCAGGATCACCGAGTAGTCGACGTCGGCGTAGGAGTGCACGTGCACGCTGGTCGACAGCAGCGTGCGGTGGATGCGGGCGCCGGAGATGATGCAGCCGCCGGCAACGAGCGAGGAGACGCCCATGCCGCGCCGGCCGCCGTCCTCGTCGTGCACGAACTTCGCCGGCGGGGTGATCTCCGAATAGGTCCAGATCGGCCAGTCGCGGTCGTAGATGTCGAGCGACGGCACCACCTCGGTGAGGTCGAGATTGGCGTCGTAGTAGGCGTCGATGGTGCCGACGTCGCGCCAGTAGGAGCCCGGCTCCGACGGCGAGCGGACGCACGACTTCGAGAAGCGGTGCGCCATCGCGCGGGCGTTCTCGACGAGGTAGGGGATGATGTCCTTGCCGAAGTCGTGCGACGAGTTCGGGTCCTCGGCGTCGCGGCGAAGCTCGTCGAACAGGAGCTGCCGCGAGAACACGTAGATGCCCATGCTGGCGAGCGACAGGCCGGGCTGGCCAGGAATCTCGGGCGGGTCGGCGGGCTTTTCCAGGAACGAGATGATGCGATCCTGCTCGTCGACGTGCATGACGCCGAAGCCCTTCGCCTCCGCCTGCGGAACCTCGAGGCAGGCGACCGTCACGTCCGCGCGGTCGCGCACGTGCTGGGCGAGCATCTTCTCGTAGTCCATCTTGTAGACGTGGTCGCCGGCCAGGATGATCAGGAACTCCGGCTCGTAGCCCTCGATGATGTCGAGGTTCTGATAGACCGCGTCGGCCGTGCCGGCGTACCAGCGGTCCTCGGAGACGCGCTGGCTGGCGGGGAGGATGTCGAAGCCTTCGTTGCGTTCCTGGCGCAGGAAGTTCCAGCCGCGATTGAGATGGCGGATCAGGCTGTGCGCCTTGTACTGGGTGGCGACCGCCATGCGCCGCACGCCGGAGTTCAGCGCGTTCGACAAGGCGAAATCGATGATCCGGGTCTTGCCGCCGAAATAGACCGCCGGCTTGGCGCGGGTGTCGGTCAACTCCAGGAGGCGGCTTCCCCGGCCGCCCGCCAGGACATAGGCCATCGCCGAACGAGCGAGCGGTGCACGCGGTCGCTTCTCCGTCATCGACCCTCCCCGGCCCCGGATCGATCGCCCGGGCCTCTCGTTACAAACCCCGTCACCCTCGTTCGGGCGCGAACCACACCGTCGAGAGCGGCGGCAGCGTCAGCTCGACGCTGGCCGGCCAACCGCCCGCAGCCACCTCCTTCGCGTCGACGCCGCCGAGATTTCCCCAACCCGTGCCACCGTATTGGGTTGCATCGGTGTTGAGAATTTCCACCCATCGGCCCGCGAAGGGAAGGCCGACACGGTAGCCGCTGCGCGGCACCGGCGTCAGGTTCGACACCACCAGCACCGGGCGGGCGCCGTCGTCGCTGAACCGCATCCAGGCGAACACCGACTGCTCGGAATCGTTCACCACCACCCAGCTGAAGCCGCCCGGCTCGGAGTCGAGCCGGTAGAGCGCCGGTTCCGCCGCGAGCAAGCGATTGAGATCGCGCACGACGTTCTGCACGCCGCGGTGACGCTCGTCGTCGAGCAGCCACCAGTCGAGCTCGGCGGAGAAGTTCCACTCGCGCACCTGCGCGAACTCCTGCCCCATGAACAGCAGCTTCTTGCCCGGGAAGCCCCACATGGCGCCGTAGTAGGCGCGCAGCGTCGCCCGCTTCTGCCAGTCGTCGCCGGCCATCTTGCCGTAGAGCGAGCCCTTCCCGTGCACCACCTCGTCGTGGGAGATCGGCAGCACGAAGTTCTCGGCGAAGGCGTACATGACGGCGAACGTCATCTCGCCGTGGTGCCAGCGGCGATGCACGGGCTCGTGGCTCATGTAGCCGAGGGTGTCGTGCATCCACCCCATGTTCCACTTGAAGCCGAAGCCGAGGCCGCCGAGGTAGACTGGGCGTGAGACGCCCGGCCAGGCGGTCGATTCCTCGGCGATGGTGAAGGCGCCGGGGAAGCGGCCGTAGACGAGCTCGTTGAGGCGGCGCAGGAAGTCGATCGCCGCGAGGTTCTCGCGGCCGCCGAACTTGTTGGGCAGCCAGGCGCCGGCCGGCCGCGAGTAGTCGAGGTAGAGCATCGAGGCCACCGCATCGACGCGCAGCGCGTCGACGTGGTAGCGGTCGAGCCAGAACAGCGCGTTGGCGTGGAGGATGTTGGCCACCTCGATGCGGCCGAAATTGTAGATCGCGGTGTTCCAGTCGGGATGAAAGCCGAGCCGCGGGTCGGCGTGCTCGTAGAGCGCCGTGCCGTCGAAGCGGGACAGCCCGTGCACGTCGGTCGGGAAATGGGCCGGCACCCAGTCGAGGATGACGCCGATGCCGGCATTGTGCAGCCGGTCGACCAGCCGGGCGAAGCCGGCCGGCTCGCCGAAGCGGCTCGTCGGCGCGAACAGCCCGATCGGCTGGTAGCCCCAGCTGTCGTCGAGCGGGTGCTCGTTGACCGGCAGCAGCTCGACGTGCGTAAAGCCCATGTCGGCGACGTAGGGGACGAGGCTGTCGGCGATCTCGTCCCAGCTCTGGAAGCGCCAGCCGTCGGCCCGCCGCCAGGAGCCGAGGTGCACCTCGTAGATCGTCATCGGCCGGGCGCGCGGCTCGTGCTTCGTGCGCGCCGCCATCCAGGCGTCGTCGCTCCACACGAAGTCGTCGGTGCGGCGGACCACCGAGGCCGTGCCGGGCCGCATCTCCGCCCCGAAGCCGACCGGATCGGCCTTCAGCGGCAACAGCGTGCCGTCGTCGCCGACGATCTCGTACTTGTAGACGGCGCCCTCGCCGAGGCCGGGGACGAAGGTCTCCCAGACGCCGGTGTCGACGCGCCGGCGCATCATGTGGCGCCGGCCGTCCCACGCGTTGAAGTCGCCGACGACGGAGACGCGGCGGGCGTTCGGCGCCCACACCGCGAAGTGCACGCCGGCGACGCCCTCGTGGACGATCGCGTGCGCGCCGAGCTTGTCGTAGAGGCGCTCGTGGGTGCCCTCGACGATCAGCCAGTCGTCCATCGCGCCCAGCACCGGGGCGAAGCCGTAGGCGTCCTCGACGTGCCAGCTGCCGCCGGCGTTCGAAGCGTCGAGCCCGTAGCGGCCGAGGTCGTACTGGCGTGTCAGCACGCCCTCGAAGACGCCCGCCGGATGGCGCCGTTCCAGCGTGCCGAGGGCTGCTCCCTCGGCGTCGACGACGTCGACGCGCTCGGCGCCGGGTACGAAGGCCCGCACGATCGTCCGGGCCCCCTCCGCCTTGTGGCGCCCCAGCACGGCGAACGGATCGCTGTGCTCCCCCGACGCGATCGCGGCAATCTCGTCATCGGGCAGGCGCATCAAGCATCCCTTCGCGGACCGGCGCGCTGGCGCGCCGGCATGGCGCTTCAGATCTCCGGCGCGCTCGCGCGCCGGCCTGGCGCTTCAGATCTCCGTCGCGCTAGCGCGACGGCATGGCGCCCCAGATCTCCGTCGCATACTCACGGATCGTCCGATCCGAGGAGAACCACCCGACATTCGCCGTGTTGAGGATGGCGCGCCGCCACCATCCGCTCGGTTCCCGCCAGTCGTTCGCCACGCGCACCTGTGTCTTCCTGTAGGCCTCGAAGTCGGCCGTCACCAAGAAATAGTCGTGATGGCGCAGCATGTCGACGAGGCCGTGATAGCGGGTCGGCTCGTCCGGGGAGAACACGCCCGAGCCGATCGCCTGGATCACCTCCTCGAGGTAGGGCATCGAAGCGATCGTCTCCGTCGCGTCGATGCCGTGCGACCGCCGCTCCGCCACCTCCTCCGCGGTGAGGCCGAAGATGTAGATGTTGTCGTCGCCGACGTGCTCGCGGATCTCGACGTTGGCGCCGTCGAGCGTGCCGATGGTGAGCGCCCCGTTCAACGCGAACTTCATGTTGCCGGTTCCCGACGCCTCCATGCCGGCGGTGGAGATCTGCTCCGACAGATCGGCGGCGGGGATGACGGTCTCGGCCAGGCTGACGTTGTAGTTCGGCAGGAACACCACCTTGAGCAGGCCACGCACGGTCGGATCGGAGTTGACCACCCGGCCGACGTCGTTGGCGAGCTTGATGATCAGCTTCGCCATGTGATAGCTCGCGGCCGCCTTGCCGCTGAAGATCTTCACCCGCGGCCGCCAGTCGTGCTGTGGCTGCGCCCGGATCGCCTGGTAGAATGAGACCGTCTCCAGGATGTTCAGGAGTTGCCGCTTGTACTCGTGGATGCGCTTGATGTGGACGTCGAAGATGGCGTCGGGGTCGAGCGTCACGCCCATGCGCTTCTTCACCCGTTCGGCGAGGATGAGTTTCTTCTCCCGGCGGGCGGCGGCGTATTTTTCCTGAAAACTCTTGTCGTCGGCGAACTTCGCGAGCTCCGACAAGGCCTCGTAGTCGTCGAGGAAGCGCTCGCCGATCGCCTCGGTGATCAGTTCGGTGAGCGGCGCATTCGCCTGGTAGAGCCAGCGGCGGAAGGTGATGCCGTTCGTCTTGTTGGTGATGCGGTCGGGGAACAGCTGGTGCAGGTCGGCGAACACCGTGCGGCGCATCAGCTCGGTGTGCAGCGCCGAGACGCCGTTCACCTTGTGCGAGCCGATGAAGGCGAGGTTGCCCATGCGCACGCGGCGCACGTTGCCCTCCTCGATCAGCGACACGGAGGAGAGGAAGCCGTTGTCGGTGTGGCCCTCGGCCCGCGCCTCGTCGAGGTGGGCGGCGTTCAAGAGGTAGATGATCTGCATGTGGCGCGGTAAGAGCCGCTCCATCAGCGGCACCGGCCAGGTCTCGAGCGCTTCCGGCAGCAGCGTGTGGTTGGTGTAGGAGAGCGTGCCGCGGGTGATCCGCCACGCTTCCTCCCAGTCCTGGCCGTACTCGTCGACGAGCAACCGCATCAGCTCGGCGACGGCGATCGAGGGGTGGGTGTCGTTCAGCTGCACGGCGACATAGTCAGGCAGCTGGCCGATCGCGAGCTTCTGCTGCTGGTGACGGCGGATGATGTCCTGCAGTGAGGCGGAGGTGAAGAAGAATTCCTGGCGCAGCCGGAGCTCGAGGCCTTCCGGCGTCTGATCGCTCGGATAGAGCACCTTGGAGATCGTCTCGGCGCGCACCGTGCCGGACATCGCGCCGGCATAGTTGCCGCGGTTGAACTCGTCGAGGCGGATCGTCTCCTTCGATACCGCCGACCACAGGCGCAGCGTGTTGCAGTGCTTGCCGCGCCAGCCGATGACCGGCGTGTCGAAACCGACCGCCTCGATCACCTCGCCGGGGTTCCACTTGCGCGCGTGCAGGTCCTCGTCGCCCGGCTCGGCGGTCACGGTGCCGCCGAAGCCGATGTCGTAGGTCACCTCCGGCCGCTTGAACTCCCACGGACAGCCGTCGCGCAGCCAGTCCTCCGGCAGCTCGACCTGCCAGCCGTCGGCGATCGCCTGGCGGAACAGGCCGTTCTCGTAACGGATGCCGAAGCCGAACGCCGGCACGCCGAGCGTCGCCATGCTCTCCATGAAGCAAGCGGCGAGCCGGCCGAGGCCGCCGTTGCCGAGCGCCGCGTCGGGCTCGAGGCGCCTGAGCTTCTCGAAGTCGATGCCGAGGCTGGCGAGCGCGTCGCGCACCGGCTCGACCTGGCCGAGATTGCTGATCGAATCGAGCAAAAGCCGGCCGATCAGGAACTCGAGCGACAAGTAGTAGACGCGCTTCTGGCGCTGCCGGTAGGTCTTGCGGGTGGAGTCCATCCACCGCTCGATGATGCGGTCGCGCACGGCAAGCGCGGTGGCGACGAACCAGTCGTGCTCCTCGGCGTGCTCCGGGTCCTTGCCGACCTCGTAGAACAGCTTGGCGACGATGCGCGAACGCCACGCCTCCTGGTCGACGATCGACGACTGCGCCGGGGCCGAGCGCACCCGCTCCGCGACGCCGTTCTTGATGTTCTCCGCCGAGTCTCTCTCCGCCGAGTCCTGCATCGCACTGCCCTCCAGGCTTTCAACGAAGATGCGCGTCAGCATTTCGTGCTTCCGTCGCGGCCGCAAGAGCCGGCTGCGCCGCAGCCGGAGCGGACGAGAGCAGGCGCATCACAAAATTGCTGCAGCGCATCGTCGATAGGTGATTGGCTACCGTCAAAATTTGATGTTCGTTCATCAGCGCGTGGCGCCCGGCCGGATGCTGGGCGACTGTGGCGTCCGGCGTGGAGAGGACCGAGTGGCCCGCGTGACGATCCAGGATGTGGCCCGGGAGGCGGCGGTCAGCGCCGCCACCGTCGACCGCGTGCTGAACCGTCGCGAGGGCGTGCGGCCGACCACGGTGGCGCGCGTCGAGGACGCGATCCGCCGGCTCAACTACCAGCCCGACCGACTCGCCGCCCGCCTCGCGCGGGCTCGCGACTACCGCTTCGTGTTCGTGCTGCCGTCGGGCTCCAACACCTTCATGCAGATCCTCGCCGCCGAGGTGCAGGACGCCGTCGGGCGGATGGTGGCCGAACGGGTCGTCGTCGAGCTCGTCACCGTCGACGTGTTCGACGCCGAGAAGCTCGCCGAGGCGCTCGAGGCGGTCGGCGCCGAGCGCCCCGACGGCGTCGGTGTCGTCGCCCTCGACCACCCGTCCGTGCGCGAGGCGCTGAACGCGCTGGCGGATGCCGGCGTGCCGGTGGTGACGCTCGTCTCCGACGTGCCGAACGCCCGCCGGCTGCACCACGTCGGCATCGACAACTCCGCCGCCGGCCGCACCGCCGCGACGCTGCTCGGCCGCTTCGTCGGGCCGCGCCGCGGCAAGGTCGGGCTGATCGCCGGCTCGCTGTTCCTGCGCGACCACGCCGAGCGGCAGTACGGCTTCGAGCAGGTGATGCACCGCGAGTTCGCCAAGCTCGAGGTGCTGCCGGTGCGCGAGGGCCGCGACGACTACCAGCGCAACGAGGAGGTGGTCACCGCGCTCCTCGAGGAGACCCCCGACCTCGTCGCGATCTACAATGTCGGCGCCGGCAACCGCGGCGTCATCGCCGCCCTCGAGGTGGCCGGGCGCGGGCGCGACGTCGTCTACGTGGCGCACGAGCTCACCCAGTTCACCCGCCGCGGGCTGCTGCGCGGCACCATCGACGCGGTGATCAACCAGGACCCCGGCCACGAGGTGCGCAGCGCCATCCGCGTGCTGACGGCACACGCCGACGGCACGCCGATCGTCGCCTCGCAGGAACGCATCCGCATCGACATCTTCATCCGCGACAATGTCCCATGAGGGATCCCATGCGCACGGCGGCGCGACCGTCTTGTCGGTCGATGGTCTCTGAGGTACGCCCCTCAGCGGCATCACGCGCGTTCCCCCCGCATCGGCTTTCGATCCCTCTCTATCGGTGAAAGGCCTACCTTCGATGACGACGCTCGGCGACCCAGGTGGATTCTTCTCGCTCCGCGACCCGGTTCGTCCCGCCGGCCAGGCCGGCGGCGGCCTCGGCTACCGCTGGTACGACCCGGACCGCATGGTGCTCGGCAAGCGCATGGAGGATCAGCTCCGCTTCGCCGTCTGCTGGTGGCACTCCTTCTGCTGGCCGGGCACCGACCCGTTCGGCGGCGACACCTTCCCCCGCCCCTGGTTCAAGGGCGACCCCATGCAGGGCGCGCGCCAGAAGGTCGAGGTCGGCTTCGAGCTGTTCCGCCTGCTCGGCGTGCCGTTCTTCACTTTCCATGACCGCGACATCGCGCCGGAGGGCGCGAGTCTGGCCGAATCCGACCGCAACGTGCGCACCATCGCCGAGGCGCTGGCGGGCAAGATCGCGGCCGGCGGCCCGAAGCTCCTGTGGGGCACGGCGAACCTGTTCTCCAACCGCCGCTTCATGGCGGGTGCCGGCTCGAACCCCGACCCGGACGTGTTCGCCTACGCCGCCGCGCAGGTGAAGACGGCGATGGACGTGACGCGCGAGCTCGGCGGCGAGAACTACGTGCTGTGGGGCGGCCGCGAGGGCTACGAGACGCTGCTCAACACCGACATGCGCCACGAACTCGACCAGATCGGCCGCTTCCTCAACCTCGTCGTCGACTACAAGCACAAGACCGGCTTCAAGGGCGCCATCCTGATCGAGCCGAAGCCGAAGGAGCCGACCAAGCACCAGTACGACTTCGACGTCGCGACCGTGTACGGGCTGCTCTGCCGGGCCGGCCTCGAGAAGGAGGTGCAGGTCAACATCGAGCAGAACCACGCGATCCTCGCCGGCCACTCCTTCGAGCACGAGATCGCCACCGCCGCAGCCCTCGGCATCTTCGGCTCGATCGACATCAACCGCGGCGACGACCTGCTCGGCTGGGACACCGACCAGTTCGCCATGGACGTGACCGAGCTGACGATGATGTGCGTCGAGATCCTGAAAGCTGGCGGCTTCACCACCGGCGGCCTCAACTTCGACGCCAAGATCCGCCGCCAGTCGATCGACCCGGACGACCTCGTCCACGCCCACGTCGGCTCGATCGACGCCTGCGCGCGGGCGCTGCTGGCGGCCGAGACGATCATCACCGACGGCACGCTTTCCGGCCACGTCGCCGAGCGCTACGCGGGCTGGAACAGCGCGGAAGGAAAGGCGATGCTCGCCGGCGAGCGCTCGCTCGAGGAGATCGCCGCCCGCGTCCACAAGGACGGCCTCGACCCGCAGCCGAAGTCGGGCCGGCAGGAATATCTGGAGGGGTTGCTGAACTCGTATCTCTGAGGGGAGGCGTCCGCGGCGCCCTCGCAGGAGGGCGGCGCGACGCGCGCAGCACGTCCCTCCCCTGCCAGGGGGAGGGACAGGCCGCGCAGCGGCCAGGGTGGGGCCCGTCAATCCAGCGTAGAATCCTGGATTGACGGGCCCCCGCCTGCCGCGCCTGCGGCGCGGCTGTCCTCCCCCCTGGCAGGGGGAGGACACGTCACCGTCCTCGGCAGGAACACAACAACCACCGCCCTCCGCCCATCACAAACACCCACGTCCCGGGAGGACACCCATGAAGACGATCAAGGGGCCGGCGATCTTCCTCGCCCAGTTCGCGGGCGACGCCGCACCGTTCAACTCGCTCGACACCATCGCCGCGTGGGCGGCGGACCTCGGCTACGAGGGCATCCAGATCCCGAGCTGGGACGGGCGGCTGTTCGACCTCAAGAAGGCGGCGGAATCGAAGACCTACTGCGACGAGGTGAAGGGTATCGTCGCCCAGCACGGCATCGCCATCACCGAGCTCTCCACCCACCTGCAGGGCCAGCTCGTCGCCGTGCACCCGGCCTATGACGAGGCCTTCGACGGCTTCGCGGCACCCGAGGTGCGCGGCAACCCGAAGGCGCGGCAGGCGTGGGCGGTGGAGCAGTTGATGCACGCCGCCAAGGCGTCGCGCAACCTCGGGCTGACGGAGCACGCGACGTTCTCGGGCGCGCTCGCCTGGCCGTTCGTCTATCCCTGGCCGCAGCGCCCGGCCGGCCTCGTCGAGACCGCCTTCGACGAGCTCGCCCGCCGCTGGACGCCGATCCTCAACGCCTTCGACGAGGCCGGCGTCGACGTCTGCTACGAGATCCACCCCGGCGAGGACCTGTTCGACGGCACCACCTTTGAGATGTTCCTGGAGCGCGTGAACAACCACCCGCGCTGCAACATCCTCTACGATCCGTCGCACTTCGTGCTGCAGGCGCTCGACTATCTCGCCTACATCGATATCTATCACGAGCGCATCAAGATGTTCCACGTCAAGGACGCGGAACTGAACCCGACCGGCCGCCAGGGCGTCTATTCGGGCTTCGCGTCGTGGACGAACCGCGCCGGCCGCTTCCGCTCGCTCGGCGACGGCCAGGTCGACTTCGGTGGCATCTTCTCCAAGCTCACCCAGTACGGCTTCTCCGGCTGGGCGGTGCTCGAATGGGAGTGCTGCCTGAAGCACCCGGAAGACGGCGCCCGCGAGGGGGCGGAGTTCATCGCCGCCCACATCATCCGCGTCACCGAGAAGGCGTTCGACGACTTCGCCGGTGCCGGCACCGACGACGCCGCCAACAAGCGCATGCTCGGCATTTCCTGAGCGCGACCGGGGAGGAACGAAGATGTCGATCACCGGACGCGACGAAGCGAAGGGTCCCGACCGCATCCGCTACGCCATGGTGGGTGGCGGTCAGGGCGCCTTCATCGGGGCGGTGCACCGCCTCGCCGCCCGCATGGACGACGAGTTCACCCTCGTCGCCGGCGCGATGTCGTCGGAGCCGCAGCGGGCGAAGGAGAGCGCGCTGGCGCTCGGCATCCCCGCCGACCGCGCCTACGGCAGCTGGGAGGAGCTCATCGCCGGCGAGGGCAAACGCGAGGACCGCGCCGAGGCGATCGCCATCGTGACGCCGAACCACATGCACTTCGCCCCGGCGAAGGCGGCGCTGGAAGCCGGCTTCCACGTCATCTGCGACAAGCCGCTGACGACGACGCTGGAGGACGCCAAGGCGCTGGCCGACGTGGTGAAGCGGACGGGCAAGGTGTTCGCCGTCACCCACAACTACACCGGCTACCCGATGATCCGGCACGCCCGGGCGATGATCGAGGCCGGCGAGCTCGGCAAGGTGCGCGTCGTGCAGGTGGAATATGCGCAAGGGTGGCTCTCCACCAAGCTCGAGGACTCCGGCCAGAAGCAGGCGTCGTGGCGCGTCGACCCGGCGCGCTCCGGCGCCGGTGGCTGCATCGGCGACATCGGCACGCACGCCTACAACCTCGCCTGCTTCGTCTCCGGCCTGACCCTCGACAGCCTGAGTGCCGACCTCTCCACCTTCGTCGACGGCCGCCGGCTCGACGACAACGCCAACCTCCTGCTGCGCTTCAAGGGTGGCGCCAAGGGCATGCTGTGGGCGAGCCAGGTCGCCCCCGGCAACGAGAATGCGCTGCGTCTGCGCATCTATGGGGAGAAGGGCGGACTGAACTGGGAGCAGGAGCAGCCGAACGATCTGTGGTGGTCGCCGCTCGGCCAGCCGACGGTGAAGCTCACCCGCGGCACCGGTGCGGTGAACGCCAGCGGGGCCCGCGTGACGCGCATCCCGTCGGGCCATCCGGAAGGCTATCTGGAGGGCTTCGCGACGATCTACACCGAGGCGGCACGGGCGATTCGCGCCGCTCGCGCCGGTGTCGCGTCCGATCCCGAGGTGACGTTCCCGAGCGTCGACGACGGCGTCGCCGGCGTTGCCTTCATCGAGGCGGCGGTGCGCTCCAGCGCCGCCGGCGGACGGTGGGAAAACGTGTGATTCCGCAGTTGCGGAGTTTAGTGTTTGGTGCTTAGTATTCCGAAGCACTAAACAAGGGACGCCCCGCTCACGAGGGCGCCCGAGGGAACGCAGTTTTCGGTCGAGCATGCCCAGATCGACGGCGCCGCGACACGCGGCGCCGGTGGCGACGCGCCGGACATGCCGGCCGGCGCACACGCGGGCGCATGGGGAGGAGACGAGGCAATGAGGAAAGTATTGTTGTCGACGGCCGCGGCGGTCGTGATCGGTGCGCCCCTCGTGGGCGCCACGGGCGCCAAGGCGGAAACCCTGACGCTGTGCTGGGCCGCCTGGGACCCGGCGAACGCGCTGGTCGAGCTCTCGAAGGACTTCACCGCGAAGAGCGGCATCGACATGAAGTTCGAGTTCATCCCCTGGCCGAACTTCACCGACCGCATGCAGAACGAGCTCAACGCCAAGGGCAAGCTCTGCGACCTGGTCATCGGTGACAGCCAGTGGATCGGCGGCGCCGCCGAGAACGGACACTACGTCAAGCTGAACGACTTCTTCGCCAAAGAAGGCATCAGCATGGACAGCTTCCTGCCGGCGACGGTGTACGCCTACTCCACCTGGCCGAAGGGCTCGGAGAACTACTGGGCGCTGCCGGCGATGGGCGACGCCCTCGGCTGGACATACCGCAAGGACTGGTTCTCGCGGCCCGAGCTGCAGGCCGAGTTCAAGGGCAAGTACGGCCGCGACCTCGCCCCGCCGAAGACCTGGGACGAACTGAAAGAGATCGCCGAGTTCTTCCAGAAGCGCGAGATCGACGGCAAGACGATCTATGGTGCGGCGATCTTCACCGAGCGCGGCTCGGAAGGCATCACCATGGGCGTCACCAACGCCCTCTATCCCTATGACTTCAAGTACGAGAACCCCGACAAGCCCTACGACATGGAGGGCTACGTCAACAGCCCCGACGCGGTGAAGGGCCTCGAGGCCTACAAGGCGATGTACGACTGCTGCACGCCGCCCGGCTACACCAACGCCTACATGCAGGAAGGCCTCGACGCGTTCACATCCGGCCAGGTGGCCATGATGATGAACTGGTTCGCCTTCTTCCCCGGCCTCTACAAGAACGAGAACGTCGGCGGCGACAAGATCGGCTTCTTCGTCAACCCGCAGGAGATCGTCAAGGGCTCGACGCTCGGCGGACAGGGCATCTCGGTCGTCGCCTATTCCGACAAGCAGGACGCCGCGCTGCAGTACATCAAGTGGTTCGCGCAGAACGACGTGCAGGCGAAGTGGTGGTCGCTCGGCGGCTACTCGTGCTCGAAGTCGGTGCTGGAAGCGCCCGGCTTTGCCGAGACGGCGCCGTTCGCCGCCGACTTCCTCGTCGCCATGGGCCAGGTGAAGGACTTCTGGCAGGAGCCCGCCTACGCGCAGCTGCTGCTCGCCATGCAGGAGCGCGTGCACGACTACGTCGTCGCCAACAAGGGCACGGCGAAGGAAGCCCTCGATCTGCTCGTCAAGGACTGGACCGAGATCTTCGAGGACGAAGGCAAGCTCTGAGACAGTAAAGCTCTGACGCCGCCGGCCGGCCCGGTTCGCCGGGCCGGTCACGGCTCTCCCGAGCTTCGCCACACGAAACCGGGACGCGCGGGCCTTCCGCCCGCGCTCCCCTCGCCGCCCCGCGCCGGGACGGCGCCCGCCAACCGGCAGTCGTGAACGGGCCCGATGACCGATCTCTCAAACCGCGACCTTGCAGACCGACGGACCATCGCCGAGCGCGTCGCCGCCGCGACTCCGGACGGCGTCGCCCGGAAGGTGAGCGGCTTCTCCGACCGCACCATCGCCTGGTTGTTCATCGGTCCGACCATCCTGCTGCTGCTCGCGATCAACATCTTCCCGCTGATCTGGGCGGTCTACCTCTCGTTCACCAACTATGCGGCGAACAAGCTGAATGCAGCGGTTGCCTGGGTCGGCGTGCGCAACTATTCGCGCGTGCTGTCGGACCCCGACATCTGGGAGCGCATGCAGTCGACCGCGCACTTCGTCGTCTGGACGATCGTGCTCGAAGTGCTGATCGGCTTCGGCCTCGCCCTCCTGATCAACCGGCAGTTCCGCGGCCACTCGTTCTGGACGACCGTCATCCTGTTGCCGATGATGCTGTCGCCGGCGGTGGTCGGCACCTTCTGGAAGCTGTTGTTCCAGACGCAGATCGGGCCGTTCAACTACGTCATCTCGTTCTTCACCGGCATTCCGCCGTCGTCCTTCGACATGGTCGGCTCGGTGGCGCTGGCGCCGTGGTCGATCGTCATCGTCGACGTGTGGATGTGGACGCCCTACGTCATGCTGATCTGCCTCGCCGGCCTGCGCTCGGTGCCGGACTACATCTACGAGGCGGCGGAGGTCGACCGGGCGAGCGGCTGGCGGACGTTCTGGTCGATCACGCTGCCGATGGTGCTGCCGTTCCTGATGCTGGCGGTGCTGTTCCGCGCCATCGAGAACTTCAAGATGTTCGACATGGTGGCGCTGCTCACTTCCGGCGGGCCGGGATCGACCACCGAGCTCGCCTCGATCACCTTGAAGCGCGAGGCGTTCGAGAAGTGGCGCACCGGCTACTCCTCCGCCTTCGCCATCATCCTGTTCGTGACGATCTTCGGCGCCGCCAACATCTACGTGAAGGCGCTGAACGCGGTGAAGAACCGGTGATGGGCATGGCGATTGATTTTCCCACACACGACGCGAACCCTCCCCCCTCGCGGGGGAGGTCGCCGACGCAGTCGGCGGGAGGGGGGCCGGCGCGGGAGCGCCGCGGGAAAAGCCTCCGGCGGCCGAACTCGTGGCGGCCCCCCCTCCCTACCCTCCCCCGCGAGGGGGGAGGGTTTGCCCCGGGATTCTCCACCCTGCAGCGGGCAGCTCCTCGTCGAAGCGTCCCGCATCGCACTGCGCGGAAGGAGGCGAACGCATGTCCGGCCTGACGCAAGCTCATTCCGTCGTCGCGCCGTCGAACGCCTCGCGGCGCATCTCCGGGGCGATCGTCATCGTCTATGCGATCGTCACGATGCTGCCGCTGTTGTGGATCTTCGCCACCGGATTCAAGACGCCGTCGGACGCCATCGCCTATCCGCCGAAGGTGTTCGCCGATCCGTCGCTGGAAGGCTTCGTCAACCTGTTCACCACGCGCTCGCGCCAGACGCCGGAATACATGGCGAGCCTGCCGGCGCCGGAGACCTGGTACGACGAACTCGTCCGCAAGCAGAACATGGTGATCGTCGGGCCGTCGAAGTTCGGCGACCGCTTCATGAACTCAATGATCATCGGCTTCGGCTCGACCTTCCTCGCCGTCTTCCTCGGCACGCTGGCGGCCTATGCGTTCTCGCGCTTCCGGATTCCGCTCGCCGACGACCTGTTGTTCTTCATCCTGTCGACCCGGATGATGCCGCCGATCGCCGTCGCCATCCCGATCTACCTGATGTACCGCGAGATCGGGCTGTCCGACACGCGGCTCGGGATGATCATCCTCTACACCGCCGTCAACGTCTCGCTCGCCGTCTGGCTGCTGAAGGGTTTCATCGACGAGATCCCGCGCGAGTACGAGGAGGCGGCGATGATCGACGGCTACACGCGCCTGCAGGCGTTCCGCAAGGTGGTGCTGCCGCAGGCGGCGACGGGCATCGCCGCCACCGCGATCTTCTGCCTGATCTTCGCCTGGAACGAATACGCCTTCGCCGTGCTGCTCACCTCCGGCGACGCGCAGACGGCACCGCCGTTCATCCCGATCATCATCGGCGAGGGCGGCATGGACTGGCCGGCGGTGGCGGCCGGGACGACCATCTTCCTCATCCCGATCGTCGTGTTCACCGTGCTGCTGCGCAAGCACCTGTTGCGCGGCATCACCTTCGGAGCGGTGCGCAAATGAGCGGTTCGGCCGACACCCCTCCCGTCGCCGGCCCGCGCGGCCGCACCGCGGGAGCGCCCAGCCGCTGGCCACGCTTCGCCCGGCGCGCGGTCATGGAGAACGTCGCCATCGCCGTCATCGGCATCGGCGTCGTCATGCTGATGCAGCCGGTGTCGCTGTGGCTCTACGGCTGGTCGTTCGCCACCATCCTGACCGGCACGGTGATGTTCATGATCGTCTCGAAGTTCCCGGCGTGAGGGTGGCTTAGATGGCCGAGATCCGCGTCGAGCACCTGCACAAGACCTTCGGCACCTTCACGGCGGTGAAGGATTCGAGCTTCACCGTCCACGACGGCGAGTTCTTCGTCATGCTCGGCCCCTCGGGCTGCGGCAAGACGACGACGCTGCGGATGATCGCCGGGCTGGAACTGCCCACCTCCGGCCAGATCCTGCTCGGCGGCGAGGACGTCACCTTCAAGCGCGCCGCCGACCGCGACATCGCCTTCGTGTTCCAGCTGTTCGCGCTCTACCCGCACATGAGCGTGCGCCAGAACATCGGCTTCCCGCTCAAATGCGTCGGCACGCCTGCCTCGGAGATCAAGCGGCGGGTGGAGGAGACGGCGCGCATCCTGCGGATCACGCCGCTGCTCGACAAGTCGGTGTCGGGGCTCTCCGGCGGCGACCGGCAGCGCGTCGCGCTCGGCCGCTCGATCGTCCGCGAGCCGATGTGCTTCCTGATGGACGAGCCGCTCGGCGCGCTCGACAGCGAGTTCCGCTCGCTGATGTGCCACGAGCTCCGGAGCCTGCACGACCGCCTCAAGGCGACCACCGTCTACGTCACCCACGACCAGCTCGAGGCGATGGCGATGGCCGACAAGATCGCGGTGATGAACCACGGCCTGATCGAGCAGTTCGCTACCCCGCAGGAGATCTACGACCACCCGGCGACGATGTTCGTCGCCGACTTCATCGGCTCGCCGTCGATGAACTTCCTCGCCTTCCGTGGCGCGCTCGCCCCCGGCCAGCAGGCGGTGAACGTGGACGGCGTCGAGGTGGCGGTGCCCGCCGCCCGCGAGGCGCGACCCGAGGCCGACCTGGTGCTCGGCGTCCGGCCGGAGCACATCCGCTTCGTCAGTGACGGCGGCGTGCGCGGCGAGGTGTTCGGCGCCGAATATCTCGGCACCACCCAGATCGTCACCGTGCGCACCGCCGGCGGCACCGTGAAGGCGCGCGTGCCGGCGACCGTGCCGGTGGCCACCGGCGACCGGCTCGGCCTCGAATTCAACGGCGCCAGGCTGTCGGTGTTCGACAAACAGGACGGTCGCGCCGTGCGCACGGCGCTCTATGAAGGGGCCGCCCATGGCTGAGGTGCGCATCGATCTCGTCTCGAAGGCCTTCGGCACCATCCAGGCGGTCGAGGACCTGTCGCTGACGGTGGCCGACGGCGAGTTCGTCGTCCTCCTCGGCCCGACCGGCGCCGGCAAGACGACGACGCTCAGGCTCGTCGCCGGGCTCGAGAAGCCCGACCACGGCCGCATCTCGATCGGCGGCCGCGACGTCACCGGCCTGCCGCCGGCCGAGCGCGACGTCGCCTTCGTGTTCCAGCAGTACTCGCTCTACCCGCATCTGTCGGTCTACGAGAACCTCGCCTTCCCGCTGCGCTCGCCGACGCGGCGCGTGCCGGAGGACCAGATCAAGGCGACGGTGACGCGCATCGCCACCATGCTGAAGATCGCCCACAAGCTGGAGAACCGCGCGACACGGCTGTCCGGCGGCGAGATGCAGCGCGTCGCCATCGGCCGGGCGCTGGTGCGCCGCCCGTCGATCTACCTGATGGACGAGCCGCTCTCCTCGCTCGACGCCAAGCTGCGCGGCGAGCTCCGGCTCGAACTGAAGCGCATCCAGGTGGAGCTCGGCGTCACCATCCTCTACGTCACCCACGATCAGATCGAGGCGATGACGATGGCCTCGCGCATCGGCGTGATGGAGGAGGGCCGGCTCGTGCAGGTCGGCACGCCGCGCGAGATCTACGAGGAGCCGGCCACCGTCTACGTGGCGACGCGGCTCGGCCAGCCGGCGATCAACCTGGTGCCGCCGTCGGTGCTGCCGGCGATCGCCACGCCGCCCGGCACGGCGACGATCGGCGCGCGCACCGAGCACCTCGGCATCCGCCGCGCCGCGGGCGCCGGCGCCGGCGTGGTCGAGCGCATCGAGCACCTGGGCGACCAGAACTACCTACACGTCTCCGTCGCCGGCCACCACCTCGTCACGCTGACCGAGCCGGACGTCGCGCTCGACGTCGGCGACAAGGTCTCATTCGATGTGCGCGGCGCGCTCTATTTCGACGCGAGCGGCCGGCGCATCGCGGCATGAGACCCGGCATGAGACTCGGAACCCCGCCCATGACGACAGCCCCCTCCCCCCGGCTCAACGCCTCTGCCGCCGTGCGCTGCGGGAGGTCCGCATGACCGCGACGCTCGACGCGGCCGCCCGCCGGGCGCTGATCGAGACGACGGCCGCGGCCGTGATCTCGCGGGCCGACGAATTGACCGCCCTCGACCAGGCGATCGGCGACGGCGATCACGGCCTCAACATGAAGCGCGGCTTCGAAGCGGTGCTCGCCGAGCTCGATGCGATCGCCGGAAAGACCCTGCCGGACGGGCTGAAGCAGATCGGCACGACGCTCGTCATGAAGGTCGGCGGCGCCTCCGGCCCGCTCTACGGCACGCTGTTCCTGCAGCTCGGCAAGAGTCTCGCGGACGTCGCCCCCGACGCCGTGCCGAGCCGCGCGGCGCTCGCCGCCGCGCTGGAGGCGGCGATCGTCGCCGTCAAGGCGCGCGGCAAGTCGGAGACCGGCCAGAAGACGCTGCTCGACGTGCTGACGCCGGTGCAGGCGGCGCTGGCCGGCGGCGCCGACGCCGCGGCGCTCGTCGAAAGCGCGCACACGGCCGCTGCCGCCACGGTGCCGATGAAGGCGATCCGCGGCCGCGCCTCCTTCCTCGGCGACCGGTCGATCGGCCACATGGACCCCGGCGCACGGTCGAGCGAAATCCTCATCACGGCGGTAGCCGGCTTCGCCACGGCGAACGGAGCCTCGGCATGAGCGACAAGGTCGGCATCGTCATAGTCTCGCACTCGCCGGACGTCGCCAAGGGTGCGGCCGATATGGTGCGCCAGATGGTCGGCGACGAGGTGCCGCTCGCCTTCACCGGCGGCGACCCGGGCGGCGGCCTCGGCACCAGCGTCGAGACGATCCTGGCGGCGATCGACCGCGCCTGGTCGGAGAAGGGCGTCGCCATCCTCGTCGATCTCGGCGGCGCCGAAACGAACAGCGAGATGGCGATCGAGATGCTGCCGGACGATCGCCGCGACCGCGTCGTCGTCTGCAACGCGCCGATCGTCGAGGGCGCGGTGATGGCCGCGACGGAAGCGTGGGGCGGCGCCACGCTCGACGAGGTGCGCCGCACCGCCGAGGAGCTTTCGCCGGCGTGAGGATCGCTCCGCGGCTTGGGAACGGGTGAGAGAATGACCAACGGGGCGCCTGTGAACGGATCGGTGCTGCTGACGCACGAGGTCGGCCTGCACGCGCGGCCGTCGGTGAAGCTGACCAAGCTCGCCAAGGGCTTCGCCTCCCGCATCGAGCTCGCGGCGGCGGAGGCCGGCCCGTGGATCGATGCCAAGTCGATCGTCAAGGTGATGGCGGCGAAGGCGCCAAAGGACACCGTGCTGCACTTCCGCGCCGAAGGCCCGGACGCAGAGGCGGCGGTGGCGGCGCTCATCGACCTCGTCCAGCGCGACTTCCCCGAGACGCCCGCGGCGAGCGCCGCGCCGTGAGCGCCGCCGCCGCCCTCGCGACTCGGACGGCGCCGTCCGTGCTCACCGGGCGGCCGGCCTCGCCCGGCTTCGCCGACGGGCCGCTGTTCGTGCTCGCCGAGCGCACCGCCAGCCGGCGTCGCGCCGGGACGCCGGCCGAGGAGCGCACCACCCTGGAGGCCGCGCTCGCCACCGCCGCCGCCGACCTCGCCGCGCTCGCTGCCGAGGCGTCCGGGGATGCGGCCGACATCCTGGAATTCCAGATCGCGCTGATCGAGGACGACGCGCTGTCCGGCCCGGCGCTCGACGCGATCTCCGCCGGCACGCCGGCGGAACGCGCCTGGGCCGACGCCATCGGCGCCCTGGTCGCCGACTACGAGGCGACCGAGGACGACTATTTCCGCGCCCGCGCCGCCGACCTGCGCGATCTCGCCGAGCGCGTCGCCGCGGCCATCGCCGGCGACGCCGCCGCCGGCCTCGTGTTGCCGCCGGGCGCGATCGTGCTCGCCGCCGACCTCGCGCCCTCGCGTTTCCTGTCGGCCGACTGGGACGGCCGCGGCATCGCGCTCGCCGCCGGCAGCGCGACGAGCCACGTCGCCATGCTGGCGCGCGCCCGCGGCGTGCCGATGGTCACCGGCCTCGGCCTCGTCGCCGGCTTCGCCGGCACGCGCGCGCTGCTCGACGGCGAGGCCGGCACGCTCACGCTGTCGCCCGACGCGGCCGTCGACGCCGAATTCGCCGCACGCCGCAGCGCCGCCGCCAGCGCCGCGGTGAGCGCCGCCGCCGCCGCCACGGGCGCCGCGGTGACGGCCGACGGCGTCGCCATCGCCGTCCACATCAACGTCGCCGACCCGGCCGAGCTCGACCGCCTGGAGCCTTCGATCTGCGACGGCATCGGGCTGGTGCGCACCGAACTGCTCTTCCATGCCCGCGACGGGCTGCCCGACGAGGCCGAGCAGACCGCCGTCTACCGCCGCATCCTCGCCTGGGCGCAGGGCCGGCCCGTCACCATCCGCACGCTCGACGCCGGCGGCGACAAGCCGATCCCCGGCTACACGCTCGACGGCGAGCAGAACCCGTTCCTCGGCCTGCGCGGCGTTCGCCTGTCGCTCGCCCGGCCGGAGGTGTTCGCCGTGCAGCTGCGCGCGCTCCTCGCCGCCACCACCGACGGCGACCTCCGGGTGATGATCCCGATGGTGTCGGTGCCGGCCGAGATGGTGCGGGTGCGCGCCGCCGTGGCGGAGGCAGCAGCAGAGCTTTCGGCGCGCGGCGAGCCGTTTCGCCTGCCGCCGATCGGCATGATGGTCGAGGTGCCGGCCGCGGCGCTCGCCCTCGACCTGTTCGACACCGACTTCGTCTCGATCGGCTCGAACGACCTCACCCAGTACACGCTGGCCGCCGGGCGCGACGAGCCGTCGGTGGCCGAGCTCGCCGACACCGCCGAGCCGGCGGTGCTCCGGCTGATCCGCCACACGGTGGCGGCGGCGGAGGCGCGCGGCATCCCCGCTTCGCTCTGCGGCGACGCCGGCGGCGATCCGCGGCTGGTGCCGCACCTCCTCGCCGCGGGCCTGCGCTCGCTGTCGATGGCGCCCTCCGCCGTCGGCCGCGTCAAGCAGGCGATCGCCGCCCTGGATCTCTCCCGGACCCTCCCGGTCTGACGGCCATGGGCACCGCGCCGAGCGCCGATCGATCCCTCCGCCGGCCGAAGCAGACGCCGGCGGCGATCGCCGCCTACAAGACGATCCTCCGCGACGCCCTCGACCGCCGCCCCTCCGGCATGCGCAAGCGCCTCGCCGAGGCGCTCGGCAAGAACCGCTCGTTCGTCAGCCAGATCGCCAACCCGGCCTATCCGACGCCGATCCCGCCCGGCCACATCGACGCCATCCTCGACATCTGCCACTTTTCGCCGACCGAGCGCATCGGCTTCCTAACCGCCTATGCGAGCGCCCATCCGCGCCGCGCCGCGAGCCGGCAGGAGCCGCACGAGAGCGCCTCGGCCGCCCGCGTCCGCACGCTGTCGCTGCGCGTGCCCGACTTCGGCGACGAGGCGAAGAACCGCGAGTTCGACCGCATGCTGCAGGATCTCGCCGCCCGCATCGCCCGCCTCGCCGAGCCGGCGGACTGAGCGGCCGGCCCAGAAGAACACCAACCTCCGAGGGAGCCCCGATGAAGAAGCTCATCAACAGCCCGGCGACCGTGCTCTCCGAGAGCCTCGCCGGTTTCGCCGCCGCCCATGCCGACCTCGTCGTGCTCGGCGAGAACGACGCGTTCGTCCGCCGTGCGAAGCTGTCGCCCGGCAAGGTGGCGATCATCTCCGGCGGCGGCTCCGGCCACGAGCCGCTGCACGCCGGCTTCGTCGGCCCCGGCATGCTCGACGCCGCCTGCCCGGGCCAGGTGTTCACCTCGCCCACCCCCGACCAGATGCTCGCCGCCGCTGAGGCCGTCGACCAGGGCGCCGGCGTGCTGTTCGTGGTGAAGAACTACGAGGGCGACAAGATGAACTTCGAGATGGCGTCGGAGATGGCCGAGGGCATCGTCGCCGGCGGCACCGCCACGGTGATGACCGACGACGACGTGGCGGTGGAGGCCTCCACCTGGTCGATCGGCCGGCGCGGCGTGGCGGGCACGATGGTGGTCGAGAAGATCGTCGGCGCCGCGGCGGAAGAGGGCATGAAGCTCGCCGACCTCGCGGCGCTCGGCACGGCGGTAAACAAGGCGACGCGCTCGATGGGCATCGCGCTGTCGAGTTGCATCGTGCCGGCGGCGGGATCGCCCACCTTCACGCTCGCCGAGGACGAGATGGAGATGGGTGTCGGCATCCACGGCGAGCCCGGCCGGCGGCGCGTCAAGCTGATGGAGGCCGACGCCATCGCCGACGAGATGATCACAGCGATCACCGGCGACTTCGGCACTGATGCCGGCGGCGACGCGCTCTTGATCGTCAACGGCTTCGGCGGCACGCCGCTGATGGAACTCTACCTCATGTACCACGCCGCCCGGCCGCGGCTGGAAGCGCGCGGCTACCGCGTCGTCCGTTCGCTGGTCGGCAACTACGTCACCTCGCTCGAGATGGCCGGCTGCTCGCTGACGGTGACGCGGCTCGACGCCGAGACGACGCGGCTCTGGGACGCGCCGGTCAGGACGGCGGGGCTGCGCTGGGGGATGTGACGGGGGGCAGTGGGCAGTGGGCAGTGTGGCCCGCCCCGCTCCCGACGCAAACCCGCCCCCCTCGCGGGGGAGGGGGGCCGCGGGCCCGGCGTTCGCGGCTTCCCGCACGCGCGCTTCGACACTTTTCCATAGAGACGCCTTGCCGTCCGCACAATCCGGCGCATGACTCTCGCCTCGGCCAGGCCGCATCGGCGGGGGCCGCCGCAGCTTCACCAGGGGACCGGGAATGCGCTCTGACCTCAAGTCGGCCCTTCTTGCCGCTGCCGCCGCGGCGGCGGTGTGGGCGATGCCTGCCGCCGCCGAGCCGTTCCGCTACGAGGGCGTCTGCGAAGCCTCCGCGGCGGTGGCGCTCGACGACACCCACTTCGTCGTGGCGAGCGACGATCTCGAGCACCTGACGGTCTACGAGCGCGGCAAAGCGAGCCCCGGCGCAAGCGTGGAGCTCGACGACGTCACCGACATCGAGGCCGCCGCCCGCATCGGCGACACGATCTTCTGGCTGACCTCGCACTCGCTCACCGACAAGAAGGGCAAGGACAAGCCGGAGCGCAAGCTGCTGTTCGCCACCGTCGTCGCGCCCGACGGCTCGCTCCGTCTGCAGGGCACCGAGTTCCGCGACCTGCGTGAACGGCTGAGGGTGCTGCTCAGCCTGGACAGCGCCGCCTTCGCCCGCACGCTCAACATCGAGGGCCTCGCCGCCACGCCGTCCGGCGACCTCTTGGTCGGCCTGCGCTCGCCGCTGCGCAGCGACGACAGGGCGCTGATCGTCAGGATCGCCGATCCCTTCGCCCTCGTCGGGCTCCCTCCGCCGCCGCCGGCGGCGGACGCGCAGCCGGTCGCCGACGTCTCGGCGCTCGACCTCGGCAAGCGCGGCGTGCGCAGCCTCGAGCGCATCGGCGAGCGCTACCTGATCGTCGCCGGCTCGGTCGAGGACGGTGGCAAGCCGCCGGCGGCGCTCTTCTGGTGGGACGGCGCGCAGGGCATCGAGCCCGGCCCCGACGTGTCGCTCACCGGCCTGACGCCGGAGGCGCTGTTCGCCTGGGGCGACGGCACGCTGCAGATCCTCGGCGACAACGGCGGCAACTGCGACGAGACGGACGAGAAGCCGAAGTGGTTCCCGAGCGTCGAGGTGATGCCCTGAGCGGCCGGGTGGCGCACGCCGAAGTTCGGCGCGTCCCGAGGTGAGGACGCGGCGCTCGCCCGCTACCGGGGCGCCGCCGGCTGCCCGGTGGAACGCCCGCCGCCGGCCGGCCACGTCGACAGCGCCTGCGCGGCGACAGCCTGCAGCGTCTCGCGGCTGAAGCCGGCCTTCGCCTGCACCGCCATGCCGTGCAGCACCGCCATCAGGAAGGCCGCGAGGATGTCGGGCCGCGCCGTTTCGGGCAGGTCGCCCTCCGCCTGCGCCCGCTCGAGGCGTTCCCGCAACTGCGCCTCGCCGGCGGCGCGCGCCTCGACCAGCGCCAGCCGCACCGGCTCGGCTTCGTCCGAGCCGGCGAGCCCGCCGTTGATGCCGAGGCAGCCCGTGCGGTCCGGGTAGCGCGTGTTGAGGTCGATCGCGCCGGTGAGCAGGTGCTCAACCACCGCGCGCGCCGTCGGCCGCGCCAGCGCCGCCGGCAGGTAATCGAGGTAGCGCTCGTAGTAGCGCACCAGCACGCGCCGGAAGAGCGCCTCCTTGTTGCCGAAGGCGGAATAGAGCGCCGGCCGCTCGACGCCGGTCGCCTCGGTGAGGTCGGTGTAGGACGTGCCCTCGTAGCCCTTGCGCCAGAATACGCAGAGCGCCGCGTCGAGCGCCGTGTCGACGTCGAATTCGCGAGGACGCCCCATCAGTCCGGCCCGAATGTTTTCATAACGACCATTCATAAACCGCTTGACAGCCCTCGTCCATATTTCATACCGATCGTTATCGTAACGACTGGTACGAAACCGGAGGCGGCCCCGCCGACCCGGCCGTACCGCAACGGTGGTGAGGCGAGGTTTCCGATGTCGAAGAACTTGCAGGGCAAGGTGGCGCTGGTGACCGGCGGCTCGCGCGGCCTCGGCGCCGCCACGGCGGAGGCGCTCGCCGACGAGGGCGCGGACGTGGCGATCAGCTACGTGGCGTCGGCCGAGAAGGCGCAAGCGGTGGTCGCGCGGCTGATTGCGAAGGGCGTCCGCGCGCTGGCGATCCGCAGCGACCAGGCCGACACGGCGGCGGCGAAGCCCTTGATCGACCAGGTGGTGGCGCACTTCGGCCGGCTCGACATCCTCGTCAACAACGCGGCGATCGCCGTGCAGGGCCGGACGGTGGACGACCCCGACCTCGACACGGCGGGCCTCGACCGCCAGTGGCAGATCAACGTGATGGGCGCGGTGGCGACGACGCGCGCGGCGGCGCCGGTGCTGCCGGAGGGCGGCCGCATCATCTTCATCGGCTCGCTGCTCGGCAGCCGCGTGCCGTTCGCCGGCGTCGCCGACTATGCCGGCACCAAGGCGGCGATCGCCGGCTACGCCAAGGGCGTCGCCCGCGACCTCGGCCGGCGCAACATCACGGTGAACGTCGTCGAGCCCGGCATCATGCCGACCGACATGGCGGCGGCGGTGCGCGACAAGCTGCCCGACGCGATCATGGACCTCCACCCGATCCGCCGCATCGCGACGCTCGAGGAAGTCTCGGCCGTCGTCGTCTTCCTGGCGGGGCCGAACGGGGGGTACATCAGCGGCGTGCAGCTCAACGTGGCGGGTGGGTTGCAGGTGTAGGGGCGGCAGTGGGCAATGGGCGGTGGGCGGTGGGCGGTCGGTCGGCTGTGGGGCGTGGCTGTTGGCTGCCCCGCGCTTGGGGCGAAGCCTCCCCCCTCGCGGGGGAGGTGGCCGGCGAAGCCGGTCGGAGGGGGGGCCGCGGGCACAGCGATCGAGGGATCCGACGACAACCGCACAACAGCCCGCGCGACGACGCTCCGCCCACCCTCGACGGCACTCCCCGCGGCGGCCCCCCTCCCTACCCCCGGATCAAGTCCGGGGCAGGCTCTCCCCCGCGAGGGGGGAGGAGCTGCGCACGCTCGGCACGGCGCGCCCAGGGCGCGCCCTTCTTGCACTGGGCCCCGGCTCGGCGCTCGCCTTCGGCTCTCTGGGCCGGGGTGACGAGGGAGGGGGACGCGGCGGCCCGGCGGCTCAGCCCCGGCAGCTGCCGAAGTAGACGGGGTCCTGCACGCGGTCGTCGGTGATCGCCAGGATCTTCAACAGGCCTGTCGAGCGCACCAGCACGACGACGGCGACATCCGGCGCGAAGTCGGCCGCCACCGCGAACACCGTGTCGCCGTCGTCGGCCAGCACGTCATAGGCCGCCCCGCCCTGCCGCCGCAGCACGCCGGCCGAAAGCTCGAACACCGACGCCTGCGCCTCCCCGCCGACGAGCGACGGCAGCTCGCAGCGGAACGTCTCGACGGGCGCGGCTGCTGCTGCGGCGGGGAGGAGGAGAAGGGCGGCGAGGGAAACGGCGACGAGGTGTGTCGGCATGAGAGAGGCCGCCTGTAAGGCGCGGGCGCGGTCCGCGCCGCCTCAGCATGGCACGGATCGGGACGGGTTTCACGGCGGGGGCGGGTTGGCGGCGCGGCCGGGCGTGGGGTGGGCAGTCGGCAGTGGGCGGTGGGCGGTCGAGAACGGCGCGCGACGGGGCCTGTGCGCAAACCCCTCCGGCGTCCCCCCTGACCAGCGACGCGCAGCCGAGCGCCTGATCCGGGAGCCCGGAGAATCGGGTCGTGCGGACCGCGCGACGCTCGAACCGCGCCTCCGGCGCGAAGTCTAACGCCAGGCCCCGGATCGGCGCTCGGCTGCGCCTCGCCCGCAAGGGGTGACGACGGAGTGGGCAGCCGACCCGGCCTTTCGTCATGAATACGGTTGTGCCTGCTTGGGGTGCCAAGCCAACGTTCTCTGGATGGCGGCACGCACATCTCAATCGCATCGCAAATATGAGAAACTTCTCAGGGTAATACATTTTTATTACGTAAATTGATTTGAATCAATGCATAGGATTAAAGCGACAACCAAAGATAATCGTTGATGTGGCAAGTTTCTTGGGAATGGATGTTTTCCGTGAAGCCGATCATTATGCTCGCGCGCGCCTCGCTGACCGCTGCACTTGCCGTGTCGCTCTCGATCGCCGGGTATGCGCAGTCTCAGCCGAAGCCGGCGACCGAGTCGACCAAGGCAGCGAACCGAGAACTGCAGCAGCGCCTCAACTTCAATGACCGGGACGATTTCGAGAACGCCACGCGAGGCCTGATCGCCAAGCCGGACACACTGACCATCAAGGATGACAAGGGCAACGTCGTCTGGGATCTGGAAGCATACAAGGCCTTCATCAGCGTCGACCAGCCAGCGCCGGATACTGTAAACCCCAGTCTCTGGCGTAATGCGCAGCTGACAATGCAATACGGACTGTTCGAGGTTCACGATAGAATTTTTCAGGTGCGCGGCTACGACCTGTCGAATATCACCTTTGTGCGCGGCGACACCGGATGGATCGTTTTCGATCCTCTCATTTCCGCCGAGACCGCAAAGGCGGCCTACGACCTCGTTTCAGAAAACCTCGGCACCTTTCCGATCGTGGCGGTGGTCTACAGCCACTCGCACGTCGATCACTACGGGGGCGTGCGCGGCATCGTCGACGAAAAGGATGTCGGGGCGGACAAGGTGCAAATCCTCGCGCCGGAGCATTTCACCGAACATGCCGTCAGCGAAAACGTGATCGCCGGCAACGCCATGAGCCGGCGCGCCATCTACATGTATGGCGCGCTGCTGCCGCGGAACCCGCAAGGCGGCGTCAATGGTGGCCTGGGACAAACCACGTCGACAGGAACCACTACTTTGATCGAGCCGACGCGCGAGATCAAGAAAACCGGTGAGGAAGCCACCATTGATGGCGTGAAGATGGTGTTCCAAATGACCCCCGGCACTGAAGCGCCGGCCGAGATGAACGCCTATTTTCCGCAGTTCCGCGCCATGTGGATGGCCGAAAACGCGACTAACACGATGCACAACATCCTCACCCTGCGCGGCGCGCAGGTGCGCGATGCTCTCAAATGGGCGAACCATCTCAACGAGACGATCAACCTTTATGGGGCCGGAACCGACGTCAAATTCCAGAGCCACCACTGGCCGATTTGGGGCAATTCGGACATTATTGACTATTGGAAGAAACAGCGTGACATGTATAAGTACATTCACGATCAGTCAGTGAACCTAATGAACAAGGGTTACACCGGCGTAGAAATCTCAAACATGGTCAAACTGCCGCCGGAGCTTGACAAGGCCTGGTTCAATCGCGGCTATTACGGCACCCTGAAGCACAATACGCGGGCTGTCTATCAGCGCTACATGGGCTTTTATGACGGGAATCCGACGACACTCGACCAATTGCCGCCAGAGGAAGCAGCCATGAAGTATGTCGAGTACATGGGTGGTGCGGCGGCCATTCTGCAAAAGGCGCGGGTGGACTTCGACAAGGGTGAGTACCGCTGGGTGGCAGAAGCACTCAAGCAGGTGGTATTTGCCGATCCGGGCAACAAGGACGGCAGGGAAATGCTTGCCGATACCTATGAGCAGATGGGCTATCAGGCCGAGTCCGGTCCCTGGCGCTCGGTCTATCTGCAAGGCGCATACGAGCTTCGCAATGGCGTCCCGGATGCCGGAGGCATCGACACTGCCAGCCCCGACACCATCAGGGCCATGCCGCCCGAGATGACGTTTGATTATTTTGCCGTGCGACTGAACGGCGAAAGGGCCGCGGGCAAGAAGATATCGCTCAACATCGACTTCAGAGATCTCAAGCAGTCTTACTCCCTGGTCGTGGAAAATGGCGTGCTCAACTACGCTGCTGAGTCAGCAAAGGATGCAGACGCAACGATTACCTTGTCCAAGGCAACGCTCGACAGCATACAACTGGGAGACATCACAGCAGAACAGGCCACAGCGTCCGGCGACATGAAGGTTGAGGGACGCAGCGAAGCTTTCGTGGAATTCGTCGGACTGCTCGACAACTTCCCGTTCTGGTTCAATATCGTCACGCCATGAGCTAGGGCGCGCCTTTACCGTGCGCTCAGTTGTCCACGAACTCTGGACGGCGGCGTAGCTACAGCAGGCATCGGGGACGGCAGCGCTGCCGTCCGTTGCGTGTGGTTTCGACGCAATGGTAGGCGACGGCTTCAGCGCCGAGCACCCTGCGGCGATACTTTATTGTCCCCTGCGGATGCGCGCCCCCCTCAGCTCCACCCACCCCCATACGTCTTGTAAAATATGTGCAGGCCGATCTGCTTCTTCTTCTACATCGACTTCGCCCAGCGGGGCTTCACATACGTTGCGTGATTGTGGGTGGAGGCCTCGATCTCGAGGATCTTCAGGCGGCCGGCCGTCCTCTCGCGGGCGATCTCGTGCGCCTGCTTCCAGCGGCGGTCGCCGGTGTTGCGGCCCCCGGGCGGACCAAGCACCTTCAGCCCCCTCCCCCTCACTCATAAATCTCCACCGTCTGCATCATCCCCAACTCCTCGTGGTTCATCATGTGGCAGTGCAGCATGAAGAGCCCCGTGTAGTCGAGGAAGCGCGAGCGGAAGACGACGCTGCCCTGGCGCGGCACCACCACCGTGTCGCGCCACGGCTGCCCCGGCGCCGGCACCCCGTTCACCTTCGTCACCTGGAACGGGTTGGTGTGGATGTGGAAGACGTGGTCGTCGACGTGGACGTTGAGGATCGTCCACTCCTCCACCGCGCCGAGGCGGACGCGCTGGTCGATGCGGGTCGGATCGAACCGCTTGCCATCGATGAGGAAGGCGAACTCCGGCCAGACGCCGGCCGCCTCCGTCTCCGGCAGGATCGCCGAGAACACCAGCGTGCGGCTGCCGGTGAGCTCGTCGTCGCGGACATCCTCGAACGGCGGCGGCGGCAGGGCGGCCGGCAGCGCCATCTCCAGCGGCTCGCCGGCGACCACGACGCGCGCCACCGGCCCGCTCGGCGAGGGATAGCCCTGGTCGTTCGGCAGGCCGGCGAGCTCGTAGGTGCCGGGCCGGCCGGCCTTCACCAGCACGTCGGCGCGCTGGCCGGGCGCCATCAAGAGCGCCGGGCGGCGCTCCATCTCAGCGAGCTGGATGCCGTCATAAGCGACGACGGTGAGGTCGTGCGCCTCGAGCGCCAGCAGGATGTCGTTCTGGTAGTTGCCGCCGACCAGCCGCCAGCGCTGCACCTCGCCGGGGCGCATGTCGATCACCGGCCGGCGCTGGCCGTTCACCGTGAAGAAGCGCGTGGCGGTCTCGCGGAAGACGCGCTCGAAATCCTCGATCATGCCGCGCTGGTCGAACACCGCCTCGGCGAGCACGAGGACGCGCTCGCGCGCCGCCGTGATTTCCGGCACGCCGGTAAAGTCGCCCTCGACGATGAGGGCGCCGAACATGCCGCTCGCCATCTGGATGTCGGCGCTGCCGTGGTGGTGGGGGTGGTACCAGTAGGTGCCCGCGGTATGGTCGTCGGGGAGCGCGATCTCGATGTCGTAGGCCTCGCCCGGCAGCATCGAGCGCATGACGTTGTCGGAGAGGCCCGAGGGGCTCGCGTGGGCGCCGTGGAAGTGGAAGTTGGTGGTGTTGAACTGGTGCGGGATGCTGATGTTCGCCGGCATCGCGTCCGGGTTCGGCGGCAGGTCGTTGAGGAGGCGGATGCGCAGCACCTCGCCCGGCTGCATGCGAAGCGTCGGGCCGGGCGAGCCGCCCTCGTAGCCGCGCAGGAACAGGCGGTAGCCGCCGACGTCGCGCCAGCCGTAGCCGGCGCGCAGCGTGGTGGCGAGCACGCCGCCCGCCGAGCGGCGCACCTCGGGCTCGCGGAGCGGCTGGTCGATCGCCGCGACGGGCGTGTCGATGCGGCCGAGCGGGGCGGCGCCGTGGCCGGTATGGGCGGCGTCGCCCTGCGCGACGGCGGTCCGCGGCAGGATGAGCGGTGCGCCGAGGGCGAGGCCACCGAGGGCCGCGCCACCGTGCAGCAGGCGGCGGCGTGACAGCCCCGCGGCCGCACGGCCGGCGGCTCCCCGCCCGGCAAATCCGAAGTCCCCCGACATCGGCCCCTCCCCTCTTCTTGTTGCAGAAAGAAGAGCGGCGGGCCCGCCGGCTGTCAAGCCGGGAAGAGCGAGTTCTCCTGAAAGGCGCCCGCCGCGCGGCGGGCGGAGGCGCTCAACTCCACCCACCCCCATACGTCTTGTAGAAGATGTGCAGGCCGATCTGCTTCTGCTTCTGCATCGACTTCGCCCAGCGGGGCTTCACATACGTCGCGTGGTAGTGGGTGGAGGCCTCGATCTCGGGAATCTTCAGGCGGCCGGCCGTCGTTTCGCGGGCGATCTCCTGGGCCTGCTTCCAGTGGCGGTCGTTCGCCACGCGGTCCGGCACGAGGTCGCAGGCGAACGAGAACTGGCAGGCGTTGCGCATCTTGCGGTTCTGGTAGACGACGCCGCAGATGGTGTTCGGGTAGGCGGGGTTGCGCACGCGGTTCAACACCACCTGCGCCACCGCCACCTGGCCGTTGTAGCTCTCGCCCTGCGCCTCGAAGTAGATCGCCTCGGCGAGGCAGCGCTGCTCGCTGTTCAACAGCACGTTCGCCGGCAGCGGCTTGCCCACCCAGGCGTGCGGGTCGACGGCGAGCTCCTCCGGCGTCACCTCCTCCTCGCCGAGCCCGGTGGCGACCGCCGGATCGGCGAACAGCGCGCGGAACGGCGCCTCGATGTCGAAATCGCCCTCCTGCGCGTAGGCCGACACCATCGAGGCGCTGGTGGCGGCGGCCGCCTGGGCGAACTGCAGGCGGGCGCGCACGGTGGCGGGATCGTTGTCGCCGACGATGCCGTCGTGGCGGGCGAGCAGCGCCCGCTCGCGCAGCGAGGACACCGGCGGCAGCTTGACGAAGGCGACGCGCAGCGCCGCCTGCGCCATGTCGTCGTCGACGATGCTGGCGGCGCCGAGCAGCGAGCCGGCGGCGAGCTCGATCTCGCCCGTGCGGGCGGCCACCGTGATCTTGCGGCCGCCCTTGGCGGCGCGCTCGAGGCGCAGGGGCGGCAGTTCGCCCGCCGGCGCGACCGGCCGCCAAGCGGCGAGCGTCATCGTGCCGGCCGGGCCCTCGAGGGCGGCGAAGGCCGGGCCGGGCGTGGCGTCGGCGAAGGCGAAGCTCGGCGAGGCGTCGCCGCCGCCGCCGGTGGCGACGACGCGCGCCATCCAGCGCGGGCCGCCGGCGGCAGTGTCGGCGAGCAGCGTGCCGACGTCCTGCAGCGCCACCGGCTGCGTGACGGCGAAGGTGGCAAGCACGAGCGCCGCGGCGCGGATCGCGCCGGCGCGGGCGAGGCGGGCGGAGGAGGCTGCGGCGAGCGCGGCGAGGCTCGCGGCCGAGTGGCCGGCGAACGGTCCGGGGCGCCGGCGGCGGCGGCGCGGCGCGAAGCGCATCCAGTGATGGGCGGAGCCGGTGAGCTCCGGCAGCACGGCTGACGGAAGGACGGCTTGCGGCAGGACGGCTTCCCGCAGGTGGTGGGCGACTGAGACCGGCTTCATGCTTACGCCACTCCCGACGCGACCCGGGCCGGGCGGACCTGTCACCCGGCGAACACTGCGCAGAGAATGTGACGAACAGCGTTGAAGGAGGGTTAACCGGCGAGGGGTGCGGCGGGAAGGCTGCGGGAGGTGGGGGGCTGTGGCTGGCGGGTGGCCGTCAGTGCAGAGCGATGCCGCCGAGATCGCCCCACTCGACGCGATGGCCTTCGCCGGACAGGAACGCCTGAGCCCTGTGCATGAACGTGTCCTCAATCGGCTCGCTCTGCCCGTCCGGTCCCCAGACGAAGAAATAATAGTCCGTGCAGTCCGGGTTTCCTTCATCGACGTAGCAAACGTGGGCACTGAAGCCGAAAAACTGCGCGAGAAAATACTCGTTGCTGGGCATGTGCAGGCTCTCCCGGCACTCGTACTGGCCGCGGGTACCCCAGCGGAACACGAGGCGAGCGAACTCGTGGCCGGTGAGGCCGGTGTTGCGGACGATCAGGACCTTCATGATGCGCAATCCGGGGGCGACGGCGGTGGGGCGGGCGAGCCGTTCGGTGGCGGGCCGCACACTCTAGGGCGAATCCCCGTCGTCGACCTTCGGCAGGTCGGGGCCGGCGTCGAACCAGGGGATGCGGTCGGCGTAGAAGCCGTGGGCGGCGGGCGGATGGCGCTCGGGGTGGTCGAAGACGCCGGCGTTGAGGTCGATGGTGGCGGCGCCGTCGCCGCGGTAGGCAATCTGCGCGCCGCAGGTGGGGCAGAAGACGCGCTCGCCGGCGGGGCTCGAGCGGTAGAGGGCCGGCGCGCCGGTGATCACGACGGCGTCGCGCGGGAAGGTCACCCAGGCGAGCGCCGGGGCGCCGGTGGTGCGCCGGCAGATCGTGCAGTGGCACCAGCCGGTGGACAGCGGCGCGCCGCGGGCGGTGAAGCGGACGCGACCGCAGTGGCAGCCGCCGGTGTGGAGATCGGCGGGTGGCGTCACAGTTCGGCCCGCAGTCTTGCCGCGAGCCGCAGCGTCACCGCGCGGATCGCGGCGAACGGGCCGCCGGCCGCGGCGATCTCGGCGTCCGGCGCGAGGGTGGAAAGGCCGTGCGTGCCGAAGCGGGTGCGCACCGCGTCGGCGAGCCACGCGCGCGGCTGGGCGGCGCGGCGGGCGGCGATGGCGGCGGCGTCGGCGCGGTGGGCGTCGATCTCGGCGGCGAGCTCGTCGAGGCCCTCGCCGTCGGCGGCGGAGACGAGCACCACCGGCGGCGTGCGGGCGCCCGCGTGGGCGAGCGACAGCGCGCCCTCGACGTCGGCGCGGGCGCGGCGGGCGGGGGCGCCGGTGTCGGCCTTGGTGACGGCGACGACGTCGGGGAGCTCCATCACGCCGGCCTTCATGAACTGCAGCGAGTCGCCGGAGCCCGGCTGGATGCACAGCACGACGGTGTCGGCGACGGCGGCGACGTCGCCCTCCGACTGGCCGACGCCGACCGTCTCGACGACGACGCGGTCGCGCACGGCGCGCATCAGCACGATGGCGGCGACCGCATGGTCCGACAGGCCTCCCAAGCGATCCCGCGCGGCCATAGAGCGGATGAAGACGCCGTCGTCGGCGGGGTCGGTGCGGATGCGGGTGCGGTCGCCGAGGAGCGCGCCGCCGGTGAGGCGCGAGGACGGGTCGACGGCGATGATGCCGACGCTCTCGCCGGCCGCGCGGAAGGATTTCAGCAGCGCCGCCGTCAGCGTCGACTTGCCGACGCCCGGCGGGCCGGTGAGGCCGATGACGTGGCCGCCGGGGGCGCTCGCGGCGGCGTCGAGGAGGGCCGCGAGGGCGGCGCCGTCGCCGTCGGTCTCGATCGCCGCCAGCGCACGGGCGAGCGCCGGCTTGCCGCCGGCGCGGATGGCAGCGAGGCGCTCGGCCGGCGTCGAGCCGGCGTTCACGCGGTGGCGCCGCCGGGCGTGGCGGCGGGCACTGCGGCAGAGCCGGGCGCCGGCAGGGTGACGCCGTCGTAGACGTCGGCGACCGTCATGGCGAAGTCGAGCGCCGGCAGGGCGACGACGTCGTTCGGAGCGGTGAGCACGGCGTAGTTCCACTCGAAGCCGGCCTCTGTGGCGGCACCACGCGAGAAGACTTCGACCCGCCGTTCGTCTTGGTAGGCCAGGACGATGTGGGCGACAGTCGGGATCGACTGATAGAAGGCGAACTTGGTGGAGCGGTCGTAAGCCATCGTCGAGGGGGAGAGAACCTCGACAACGATGAGGGGATCATCGACGGTGCGGTCTTTGCCCCGGGGAGGCCCGCAGCGGACCAATACATCCGGGGCGACAGTCGTGTCGTCGCCGTTGGGATGACGGACGAGCATATCGATCAGGGTACGGCAACCGCGCTTGGCCGCCGCAGCGCGGAGAGCGCCATCAAAATTCGACCAGACCAGCGCGTGATCTTCCGTTCCGCCGGTCATCATCCGCACGACAAAGCCGTCGATGAGCTCCCACCGCTCCGTCTTCGGGCAGCGGTCGAGGAGCACCAGGAAGGCATCGATGGTGATGGGCTCGATCTTAAGCGCGGGGGCGTTCATCGCCGCTCCTCAAGGTGCGGAATACGTCCAGGCGGGCAGGATACGACAAACTCGGCAAGACGACCAAACGCGACAGTCGCCAGCGGCGACGGGCGGCGGTCAAGCCGAATAGTCGGGGGGGGGGGGCGGGAAGTGATGGCCCACACATCCCCTTCGGTCCGGCAGCGAGACCGTGATGCCTCGTCGCCCGCCAGCGTGGTCGTGACGCCCACCGTCAAGCGGCGCCTTAAGATGGCGTCACACCGGCCACCGCGCCCCGCCCCTCAAGCCCGCTGGCCGCGGAACTGGCCGCCATAGGTCTTCTCGGGGACGCCAAGGGTCTGCTCGAACATGATCTGGCAGACGCGCATGCCGGCGCGCAGCAGGATCGGCCGCGGGCCGTGGTTGACGATCTCGAGCTGGATCTGTCCCGACGAGCCGGCGTGGATGGTCGGCGCGGTGACGTGCACGGCGAGCCCGAGGCGGGCGAGCGCGCTCTTGCCCTCGAGCCGGCCGACGACGCGGCCGCTCGGCAGGATCAGCACGCGCTCGCGTGTCCAGGCGAGCACCAGCTGCTGCGGCGCGAGCACGAAGCCGTCCGGGCCGATCTCGACGTCCTCGGCGATCTTCTCGACCACCTCGGCGAACACGTAGCCGGGCCCTGCCGGGTCGAGCGGCGCCTCGTCGCCGGGCTTGGGCAAGCAGAACACCTTGAGCCGCCCGTGCAGCGTCAGGTCCACCGTGGTCGGGCCGAACGCCTCGTCCGCCGGCATCGGCGCGATCGACAGCGAGCCGGTGTCGATCGAATGTCGGATCTCGCGGTCAGTGAGGATCATGCATGGGCTCGCGGGCGGCTGGACACGCTCAACAGGGGCACGGCGGGCGGGCGGACTGCAAGCCCCGTCGCAGCAATGCCCGGTCCTCTCCGGCCTCGCCGGGTTCCGCGGGCTTGGCTTTGCCCTCCGGCCCGGCTAACTCCATCGCGGGCTGAGACGGGCGGAGAGGGTGTCGTGATGGAAAACGAAGGTCCTCGCTTCCATGTCAAGACGCGGCCGATCGAAAAGGACCCCGGCTGGAATTATTCGCACGTCGAGATTTTCGACGGCGAAACCCCGATCGGGGACTATACCCGGAACTACCCGTCCTTCGCGGCAACGACGTTCTGCCCCTTCGAGCTGAACGGCGTCTGGTACGCACTGTACTCAGCCCGGTACACGAAGACGCGGGTGATGAGCCTGCCGGACTGCGTGGATATCGGCGGCGAAGAATCTTCCCCAGGCGGCTTTTGCCCGGTCGAATACCATGTCCCCGTCTACCGCCCGGCGATCGGGCGTGATGCCGGTGGAGCGATCGTCGGCGAGGAGTGGCGGACCGGCCGCCATGCGAGCAAGCGGCCGGAGGGCGAGGAATGGACGGTGCGCGATGTCCACTTTCGCCAGCACGGTCCCCGCCACCTGCCGTTCGCCTTCGTCGCCGGCTGCGTCTGGGGCGACGATACCAGCTGGAAAGTCGAGCTCATCGACCTTAGGCGCGTCGCCGACGGCGTCATCGAGCGGTCCGCCCGCTTCGGGCACGTGGAACTGCCAAACAAGATGCCGCTCGCGGACTGCATCGAAGTCTCGTGCCATCGGCCGCTCTATGACCTCCGCGTCGACCTCATCCGCCAGGAGTGCCGAGACCTCGCCACTGGCGATGTTGTCGACCCTTACGAATAGTGGCTCGGACACCCGCTGCTCGCTGAGAGCCGTTGGATGGCGATGGTCCCGTGGCTCAGCCGCGCAGGAAGGGTCGCATGTCGCGGACGACGCGCGCGTTGCGGTCCATCGTCTCGAGAAGGTCCGCCGGGCCGTCGACCTCGAGCGGGTAGCGCAGCGCCGCCGCCGCCGCGCGGACCTCAGGGTCGTCGCCGGCGGCGCGGACAGCCTGCAGCACCCTCTCCCTGTCGGCCGGCGGCGTCGCCGGCGGGGCGAACAGGGCGATCGCCCCGGTAATCGCCGTGCGCTTGCCCTCACCAACCTCGCGATAGGTCGGCACCCCCTCGAACCACGGATTGCGCTCGCCGCCGAAGGTCAGAATCGGGCGGAGCGGCGGCCGGCCGTCGGCGGTCAGCAGGCTGATCGTCGGCAGGAAGCCGACGTCGGCGCGGCCCTCGTCGAGCGCCGCGATGACCTCCGCCCGCGTGCTCGCCATCACGTCGTCGAAGCGGCGGCCAAACTCGGCCTCCAGCATGCCGAGCGGCAATGCGAACAGCAGCGAGGGATTGGTGGCGACGCGCAGGCGCTCCTCGCGGATGCGGCCCTCGAAGGCCGCCCAGTCGCCGATCGGCGAGGCGTGCGAAACGACCAGCGCGGCGGACATCGGCCGTGTCAGGCGGGCGATGCCCTCCATCTTACGGTAGGTGGCACCGGCCGGATCGCCGGGGCGCTCGTCGGCATAGGGGTTGAGCAACTGCGTGACGAGCAGCGTGCTGCCGTCGGGCCGGCTGGCGAAGACGAAGTCGAGGGCGGCGCCTCCGGCATTGCCGCCGATGTGGCGGCTCGTGACCGTCTTGCCGAGCTCGCGTCCCATCGCGCCTTGCAGCAGCGTGGCGGCGTCGCCGGTGGAGGACTTCGCGCCGAAGGGCTCGACCAGCGTTACTTCACTGGCGGCCGCCCGGGCTCGGCCGGCGAGGGCGAGCGCGGGCAACGCGACCAGGCCCGCCAGTGTCTGCCGCCTCGAGATGCGCATGCGATCCCCCCGTCGTTGTTGTTGGACGCTCATCGAGAGCACCGCGGCCGAACGCCGTCGCGTCGACATGAAACGCGGCAGCGCCTTCTCGTCAATCGGGAGGACAGGACGTCCGTTGCATGCGCGATGACGGGGGCTCGCCTCTGGCGCGGAGGGTTGCGCCTGGACCTACCGCCGCATGAAAAGCCGCAGGATCGCGATGGCGATCATCGCGTGGCGGGCGTTCGAGCCGGCGACGTGGACCAATGCCGCTGCGGCGAGGCAGCCGACGAGCATGATGGTGCCGAGGAGCAGCGCGAGCCGCGGCTCGGCACCCTGCACGTACGCCAGCACGTAGGCGAGGGCGAAGCCGAACGGGGAGACGAAAAGCAGCGTCCGCACCGCGCGGCGCTTGCCTTCGGGGGTGTCGAGCGGCGATGGCGCCATGGCGTCGTCTCCCGTGGCCATCCCCCGGGGACAGAAGAGCAGAAGTCCGGGTCGCAGGGGCGTCAAACGGGCGTGATGCGCGGCGGCCCCGATCCCCGCGGCCGCCTCTGAGAATCCGCGGGCTCCCTCCTTCCCGCGGCTCCCCCCCTCCCTACCCTCCCCCGCGAGGGGGGGAGGGTTCGCGTCGAGGGTGGGTCTCAGGCCTTCGCCTTCAGCGCTGCCTGGGCCGCCGCGAGGCGGGCGATGGGCACGCGGAAGGGGGAGCAGGAGACGTAGTCGAGGCCGACCGTCTCGCAGAAGGCGATCGAGGCAGGGTCGCCGCCGTGCTCGCCGCAGATGCCGAGCTTGATGTCCGGCCGCGTCTTGCGGCCGCGCTCGGCGGCGATCTTGACGAGTTCGCCGACGCCGTCGACGTCGAGCGTCACGAACGGGTCGCGCTCGATGATGCCCTTCGTCTGGTAGGCGCCGAGGAAGCTCGCCGCGTCGTCGCGGGAGATGCCGAAGGTGGTCTGCGTGAGGTCGTTGGTGCCGAACGAGAAGAACTCCGCCGCCTCGGCGATCTCGGCGGCGCGCAGGGCCGCGCGCGGCAGCTCGACCATCGTGCCGACGGAATAGACGAGCGTCTTGCCGGTCTCCTTCTCGACGGCCTTGGCAGTCGCGTCGATCGTCGCCTTGACGAGGTCGAGCTCGGCCTTCAGGCCGACGAGCGGCACCATCACCTCCGGCTCGACCGGCGCGCCGGACTTCTCGGCCGCCTCGATCGCCGCCTCGAAAATGGCGCGCGCCTGCATCTCGGCGATCTCCGGATAGGAGATGGCGAGACGGCAGCCGCGGTGGCCGAGCATCGGGTTGAACTCGTGCAGCGCCTCGGCGCGCTCCTTCAGCCGGTCGGCCGGCACGCCCATCGCCGCCGCCACCTCGGCGATCTCCTCGTCCCCATGCGGGATGAACTCGTGCAGCGGCGGGTCGAGCAGGCGGATCGTCACCGGCAGGCCGGCCATGATCTCGAACAGCGCGACGAAGTCGGAGCGCTGCATCGGTAAGAGCTTGGCGAGCGCCGCACGGCGGCCCTGCTCGTTGTCGGCGAGGATCATCTCGCGCACCGCGACGATCCGGCCCTCGTCGAAGAACATGTGCTCGGTGCGGCAGAGGCCGATGCCCTCGGCGCCGAACTCGCGGGCGACGCGGGCGTCGGCCGGCGTCTCGGCATTGGCGCGCACCTTCATGCGGCGGACGTCGTCGGCCCAGGCGATGAGGTTGGCGAAGTCACCGGACAGGTCCGGCTTCACCATCGGCAACACGCCGAGGAAGACCTGGCCGCTGCCGCCTTCGATGGTGATCGCATCGCCTGTCTTCAGGGTGCGGCCGGCCGCCGTCAGCGTGCCCTTGGCGTAGTCGACGCGGATGCCACCGGCACCGGAGACGCAGGGCTTGCCCATGCCGCGGGCGACCACCGCCGCGTGGCTGGTCATGCCGCCGCGCGTCGTCAGGATGCCCTCGGCGGCGTGCATGCCGTGGATGTCCTCCGGGCTCGTCTCGATGCGGACCAGGATGACCTTGCGGCCGAGGCCCTTCAGCCGCTCCGCCTCGTCGGAGGAGAAGACGATTTCGCCCGTCGCCGCCCCCGGCGAGGCCGGCAGGCCGGAGGCGAGCACGGTGCGCTCGGCCGAGGGGTCGATCGTCGGGTGGAGGAGCTGGTCGAGGGAGGACGGGTCGATGCGGGCGATCGCCTGCTCTCGGGTGATCAGGCCCTCGTTCGCCATGTCGACGGCCGAGCGCAGCGCCGCCTTGGCGGTGCGCTTGCCGGAGCGCGTCTGCAGCATCCACAGCTTGCCGCGCTCGATGGTGAACTCGACGTCCTGCATGTCCTTGTAGTGGCGCTCGAGCACGCCGCAGATCGCCACGAACTCGGCGAACGCCGCCGGCATGACGGATTCCATCGACGGCTTGTCGGAGCTGCCCTCGAGGCGGGCCTTCTCGGTGATCGACTGCGGCGTGCGGATGCCGGCGACGACGTCCTCGCCCTGGGCGTTCACCAGGAACTCGCCGTAGAGGGCGTTCTCGCCCGTCGACGGGTTGCGGGTGAAGGCGACGCCGGTGGCCGACGTCTCGCCCATGTTGCCGAACACCATCGCCTGCACGTTGACGGCCGTGCCCCAGGTCTCGGGGATGGTGTGCAGGCGGCGGTAGGTGATGGCGCGCTGGTTCATCCACGAGCCGAAGACGGCGCCGACGGCGCCCCACAGCTGGGCGTGCGGGTCCTGCGGGAACGGCTTGCCGATCGACGCCTCGACGACCGCCTTGTAGCGCTCGATGATCCCCTGCCAGTCGGCGGCGGTGAGATCGGTGTCGAGGACGTAGCCCTTCGTCTCCTTCTCGTGCTCGAGGATCTCCTCGAAGGCGTGGTGCTCCACGCCGAGCACGACGTCGCCGTACATCTGGATGAAGCGGCGGTAGCTGTCATAGGCGAAGCGGGCGTCGCCGGACGACTTCGCCAGTGCCTGCACGGTTGCGTCGTTGAGGCCGAGATTGAGGACGGTGTCCATCATGCCCGGCATCGAGACGCGGGCGCCGGAGCGCACCGAGACGAGCAGCGGGTTCTCCAGGTCGCCGAAGCGGCGGCTGGTGAGCGCGGAAATGCGGTCGAGGGCGGCGTCGACCTGCGACTTCAGGCTGTCGGGATAGGTCTCGCCGTTCTGGGTGTAGAAGGTGCAGACCTCGGTGGTGATGGTGAAGCCGGGCGGCACCGGCAGGCCGAGGCTGGACATCTCGGCGAGGTTCGCACCCTTGCCGCCGAGCAGGTTGCGCATGCCGGAGGTTCCCTCGGCCGTGCCGTCGCCGAAGGCGTACACCCACTTCGTCATTCAGACCGCCCTTTCCTGCCCTCGCCCGCGCCCGTGAACCGAGGAGACCCTGGACCGAGACCCGTGGCTGAGCGCAAATGCATCGTCGCACGCGCAAAGGCAAGCCCGCGCACGAGGCGATGTCCTCAGAGGCGGGGCCGCAGTTTGCCGCGGTGGCGTTGCGGCTCGGGTGCGACGTGGGCGCTGCCGGCGGGTGGCTCGGCGGTGGTGACGCGGTCGCGGCCGGCCTGCTTCGATAGGTAGAGCGCCTGGTCGGCACGCGCGGCGAGCTCGGCGGCGTCGCGGCCGATATCGGGCGTCCACTCCACCGCCCCGGCGCTCGACGTGATGGCGAGCACCTGGCCGCGCCAGCCGATGCGCTCCGCCCGCACCGCCGCGAGGATCTCCTCGGCGACGGCGTGCGCCTGCTCCGCCGTGGTGTCGGGCAGGAGGATGGCGAATTCGTCACCGCCGAGGCGGGCCAGGACATCGGGCTCGCGCAACCGCGCCGACGCCAGCAGCGCGAACCGCTGCAGGCAGACGTCCCCGGCGGCATGGCCGTGCGTGTCGTTGATCGCCTTGAAGCGGTCGATGTCGAGGCAGACCAAAGCCAGCGGCGCGCCGGAGCGCGTCGAGCGGGCGCACTCCTGGTTCGCCCGCTCGAAGAAGTGGCGCCGGTTGGCGATGCCGGTCAGGTCGTCGCGCACGGCGAGATGGGCGATCTCTGAGCGCAGCCGGTCGATCGCCATCATCAGGAAGCCGGCGTTCCACACCTGTGCGCCGAAGACGGTGCAGAGCAGTAAGACCGCCTGCACCTGGTTGAAGGTGTCGAAATCGACCGCCCCGCCGATCTCGAACACGGTGGCGATGATGCGCAGGAAATGCGCGCCGGCGTAGGCGAGGGTCGCCACGGCGGTGAGCCGGGTGCCCGGCGTCGCCGGGCCGTAGCGGCGGTCGAGCAGGTCGAGGCCGGCGGTGCCGACGATCGCGATGCTGGCGACGGAGAACACGACGATGCGCACGACGATGTCGTCGTCGACGACGAGGAAGTAGGCGAGCAGCGCCGTCGCCATGCCGACGATCACGCCGATCGCGATCCACGGCACCGGCCGCCGCTGGAAGCGGCGGATGCCGCCCCAGCAGAGGCCGCAGGCAAACAGCATCAATCCGTTGGCGAGGATCACCGGGACGAGCGGGTCGACCTGGCCGCGCAGCACGCCGATGGCGGTGCCAACGGCGCCGGTGATCATCGCCGCGCCCCAGTAGCGGGCCGAGACGAGGCTGCGATAGGCGAAGGCGGCGACGAGCCACGCGATGCCGGTGGCGAGCAGCGAGACGCCCACGAACAGGAACAGCGTCGGCACCGTCAGGAGCATCGATCGGGTCCGCGTCGGGAGCCGCGCGGCTACAACCGCGCGTCGAGTCGGGGGAGAAGCGAGCCGCGGTGGTTTTACGATGGCAGCGGGCGAAGGGGAAGTGGGGATGGGGGGGTTCGTGTAGCGCCTGCCGTGAAACCTGTGCTCGGGGAACTGTGATGGAATTTTTTTCGGGGTGGACAACCTAGCGCTGCGCTGCTTTGATGTCGTTGAGATTGAATTGGCGGTCGGCGGGGAAACTCTCTTGCTGATCGGTTCGCTAGTGTACCGGGGGGTGCATGCGAGTACTCTTTGCCGCGACTATTGCGTTTGCGTTACAGTTCGCACCCGTCACCGCTCAAGAGTTTCCTTTCAACAGGAACCCGACGCTGACGGTTGGTCAGACGGTCCTTCTGAAAGGTGTGCGGGCCGCCAATTGCCGGGATAACGCCCCGGCCTGGAGCGATATCGCGCCCGGCCTTCCCAAGCCTCAACTCGGAAAGCTCTCCGACGGCGGCGCCGGCTACGCCATGAGCAATCGATGCAAGGCGCGCGTCGCAGCGCGTGGCGTGCGGTTTACCGCAACCAAGGCGGGCACCGAAAGCTTCACGATCTCGGGCGACAGATTCAAGATCGTTGTGAAATAGCCGCTTCTCCAATCAGTCTTGGGAGTTACATCGATGCGCATGGCAATCGCGGTTGCAGCTGCTCTCGTTCTCGTCGCGCCCGCGCAGGCGGCGGCGTTCAGCCTGTCCTTCGAGTGGGGTCCGACCAAGCAGTGCTTCGATAAGAAATCTCCGCCGATCACCCTCAAGCAGGTTCCGAAGGGGACCAAGAAGATCGTCTTCGTGATGGTCGACCTCGATGCTCCAAAATATCCGCACGGGGGCGGAACTGTCGTCTACAAGGGCAAGAATTCCTTGCCTTATGGTGCCTTCCGCTACAAGGGCCCCTGCCCTCCCTCGCCGCATACTTACGAGATCCGCGCCACGGCGGTCGATAAGGCGGGAGAGGTGCTCGCGAGGGCGGACGCGAAGCGTCGCTTTCCCTGAGTGAATTTTTCGGCTCGGCAAGTCTGGCGAGTCCGACGCGCGCTCAACGAGGCGGTGACGGTGCACGCCAGTCGCACGGCGACGGTGCGGCTGACCGTTTCGCGCAAGCGTGGCTTCGCCGCCCGCAACGCCGAGTTGCCGCTGCACGTGACCTGCACCAACGCGCCCTCGGCGACGTTTTCGCGCAAGGGGATGATGCTGGTGCTGACGTCGAAGTAGGGCGGCCGCGGCGCGCGCCGGGCCGCGCCTCACCCCTCCCGGTACGTCCGCACCGGTTTGCCGCGCTCGACGACGATGCGGTCGAGCCAGGCGGCGCGCTCGGCGCGGGCGGCGTCCTGCTCGGCGACCGCGGCGAGGAGGGCGGCGAGGCGGTCGAGCGCCAGCTTGTGGTTCCGGTGCTGGGAGCGGCCGTCGCGGGCGGTGGCGGCGAGGCCGGTCGGCAAGTGGACGGCGCGCACGGCGCTGTCTGTGGTGTTCTGGTGCTGACCGCCTGGCCCGCCCGCCCGCATCGTCTCGAAGCGGAGCTGCGCGGGGTCGAGGGCGACGGGGGGCGACCGCGACGCATCGAGACGGTGGACGGCGACGTACCAGTTGCGCCGACCCTTGCCGGGCCGCAGCGCGCCGTCGATCCACAGGACCGTGCCGGCCCAGCCGGCCACGAAGGCGGCGAGGCCGCCGCCGCCGAGCGAGACGAGCACCGAGGGCGCCGCGGTGCGGCTCTCGGGCAAGTCGAGCCCGACGGACAGCCCCACCGCGCAGGCCTCCCCGGCGAGGCGACGGGCGACGCGCGCGACGACGACGTGGCACTCGGCCGGGCCGCGGCCGGCCGTCACCATCAGGGTGATGGTCTCCTCCGCGGCGGTGCCGCTTCCCGCGCCGTCGCCGGCGCGCGCGGCCCTGTTCACATTGCCCATCCTCATGCCCTCGCCGTCTTGAAGGTGACGACCGGCTTCAGCACCGCGACGGTGCGGGCGAGGCCGTGCGCCTCGAGGTCGGCGACGACGTCGGCGATCGGCTTGTAGGCCTCCGGCGCCTCCTCCTCGGCGAGCCGGCGGTCGGCGCAGATGACGCGGTTGCCGACCGGGTTCGGCCGCTCGCGCTCCTTGTCGCGCCGCCCGCGCATCGACGCCCGGTCGCGCTTGCGCCCGGCGCCGTGGGCGAGCGAGGCGAGCGCGCCGGCGACCGTCGGGTCGGGCCGCACGACGTAGGTCAGCGCGCCGCGCGAGCCCGGCACCGGCACGAGGCCGAGATCGGCCTGGGCGGCGCCCTTGCGGTGCAGGACACGGTCGCCGTCCAGCGTGACGTGGTTGTGCGGCACGTCGCACCACGGCGCGCCGTCGAGGCCGAGCAGCGCCGCCGCCCGCTCGGCGAGCACGGCGCGGTTGAGCGTGGCGAAGGCGACCGCTTCGTCGTGGTCGGCGAGGTAGGCCCGCCCGCCGGCGTCCAGCGCGAGGCCCTCGCCGTGGACGTAGGGGTGACGGGCGAGCACCGCCGGCCCGAGGCCGCGGGACCCGGAGTGGACGAGCAGCGTCAGCTCGCCGACGGCGAGCCCCGCCGCCGCGCACTCGGTCTCGTCGACCAGGCGGTGCACCACCTGCAGCTCGACGAAGTGATTGCCGCCGCCGACGGTGCCGAGCGCCTCGGCGTGGGCGGCCGCCACGTCGGGCGCGACGCCCCGGGCGATCGCCTCTGCGACCTCTAGGCCACCGCGGTCGCCGAGCTTGCCGAGCGCCCGCTCCGCCTTGTCGAGCCGCAGGCGGCGGAGCGCCCCATCGAGTCGCCAGGCCGTCATGCCGCAGCCGATGTCGGTGCCGACGATGTCGGGGTGGACGATGCCGTCGGTCAGCACCGCGCAGCCGACCGGGCCCTTGTGGCCGGGGTGGAGGTCCGGCATGCCGGCGATGGCCAGCACACCGCGGCGGGCGAGCAGTTGCTCGAGCTGGCGCACGGCGGCGCCCTCGATCCACGAGGACGCGGAGGCGAACACGCGCACGCGCGCGTCGCCGCTCATCGAATTGAACATGGGGAATAGTCTCGAACTCGCGCCGCCGGAGCGGGCGCGCGTCACAAGGTCATCGGGCCGAAACGGCCGATGGGCTCAGGAGCTCTGACCCTTGCGGGCGAAACGAGCGGACATGGGCCGTCTCCTTCTGCCTCGAGGCTCCGAAAGTGGAGCGGACGGCGGGGGTGATGCCCCAGGTGGCGGCGGGGCGTCTAGTGCAGGCGGGCAACAGTGGGTCGCGGCGGAGTTGCGGCGCGACGCTAGCCGCAGCACTTCACAAACCGATGCGCCGCCGTCGAGGGGGATGACGGCATCGATGATCATCGCCGCGCCCCAGTAGCGGACCGAGACGAGGCTGCGATAGGCGAACGCGGCGACCAGCTAGGCGATGCCGGTGGCGAGCAGCGAGACGCCCACGAACGGGAACAGCGCCAGCACCGTGAGGAGCATCAGGTCGCGTCCGGTTGGGCACGCGCGGCAGGCGCCGCGCGTCGAGTGGGGGGAGAGGCGAGCCTCAATTTTTCTGCGATGGGAGGGAGCGGAGGGGAAGCGGGGTGGGGGAGGAGAAGGCGCGTCGCCCCCGGTGTTAACAAGCAATCCACCGTCGCACCTCCCACGAAACCCATCCGTGTAGTCCGTCAGGCAGGCGAACACGGTACCATTCGTCTCGCTGCTCGCCCAACATCTCGAAGGTCTGTCCCGGTAGCAGGCGCCGAAGCTGCCGGCCGCTGCGGGCACTCGGTTCGGAGCGTAACGCGAGCCACGCATCTGGCGGACGCACATCGGCCACTCGGCAGGGCGTGTCTTCAATTGCTTTCGGAGGCTGTGCGGAAGGAGCAATCGGCGCACCAAAAATCTGTAGATGAATACCAAGACTGAGAGCGTCGTCTGCCGTTAACCATTGCATACTCGCCGGAGAAGATCGTGTAATATAGTATATTGCGTCATCGTTCATGCCAATTTGGCTTAGATATGCGCCAATAAGAGCATTGCCTGAACCGGTTTCTATAGCCTTACCGTCATCATCAATAAAATAGGCTGCGTGAAATCCTACTCGTGCCGTGCTGCCCATCATTCGTCGCGAACCGCCCAGCCAGGCCAATCCGCAAGCGGAGGCACAAGTTTGGTCATCTTCCACAACGGTAGTGACCCCTTGAAGGCGCAGCGCACGACCAATATTCAGCCCCACCAAGAGGCTGCCCCCTGGACTGCTGAATGAGACCACCGGCTTGTCGGCCTCCAGAAGATGTCGAATAAGCCTCTTGTCATCACCTGCTTCTAACGGACCGGTGATACGCAAGACAGTCCCGCTCTCGACCGACGATACTTCGACAGTTGCACTCTTCCCGGGCATTGACTGAACCGTCAGCCCGCCGACTGTCAGGATTACCGCCAATATACTCCGACAAATCGCGGGCTTCACATTGCACCAACTGACGTCATTCGTGGAACGCCGTGGCATACGGGCCGCCATCCCCTAAAGTGACCGCCGACGGCGGCCCCCCCTCACTCCCCCTTGAACACCGGCTTCCGCTTCTCGAAAAACGCGTTGATGCCCTCCTCGTAGTCCTTGCTCTCGTAGACGACGCGGCGCATGTCCTGGATGCGCTCGAAGGTCTGGGCGGCGATCGGGCGGTCGTCGGAGATGATGCGCAGCTGTTCCTTGATCACCGCCAGCGCCAACGGCGCCTTCTTCGTGATGCCGTCGGCGAGCGCCAGCGTGAACGCCTCGAGCTGGGCCGACGGCACCAGGTGGTTGACGATGCCCCAGCGCGCCGCGTCCTCCGCCTTCACGGGTGCTGCGGTGAAGAACATCTCGCGCACGAGGTTCATCGGCAGCCGGTCGACGAAGTGCAGGAGGCCCGTGGTGTTGTAGGGCAGCCCGAGGTTCACCGGCGTGATGGCAAAGCCCGAGGTCTCGTCGGCGATGATCATGTCGCAGGAGGAGACGAGGTCGAAGGCGCCGCCCCACACCGTGCCGTGCACCATGGCAATGACGGCGCCGGGATAGTGGCGGATGGCGCGCAGCGTCCGCTCCAGCGGGTCGGCGTAGCCGAGCGGGTCGGCGTCGCCGCGCGGCAGCTCCTTGATATCGTGACCGGCCGACCACACCGACATGCCCGGCGCCGCGCGCAGCACCACCGCCATCAGCTTCTGCTTCTGGAAGTCGGCGATCGCGTCGATGACGCCGCCGAGCAGCGCGGCACTCATCGCGTTGCGATGGGCCACGTGATTGAGCGTGACGATGCCGACGCCGCCGCGCACCTCGCTGATGACGATCGGCGCGGCGGGAGCCGCGGAAGCCGCCGCGGCGGCGGGCTTGGCGGGGGTGGCGGGAGGGGTGGCGGGCGCGTCGCTCATGACTTCACCCCCGCGAAGGCGAGGATCTCGGCGCGGTCGCCGTCGAGCTCAGGCGGCGGACGGAAGGTCGCCGCATCCGGATGGGCGATGACCTTGATCGGATTGCCGGCGACCTTGATCTCGCCCGCCACCGGGTCTGCGACGGTGACGATCATGTTGCGCGCCGCGATCTGCGGCTCGGCCATCATGTGCGGCACGTCGTTGATCGGCGCGCACGGCACGCCCTTGCCGTTCAGCGCGTCGAGCCAGGTCTTCACCGGGCCGGTCTTCAGCGTCTTCTCGATCTCCGCCTGCAGCGCGTCGACGTTCTCGTGGCGCTTCTCGTTGGAGGCGAAGCGGGCATCAGACGCGAGGTCGGGCCGGGCGAGCGCCTGCGCCATCAGCCCGAACAGATGGTCGTTGCCGGCGGCGATGATGACGTGGCCGTCGGCCGCCTCGAACGCCTGGAAGGGCGCGATCGAGGGATGGCGGGTGCCGAGCGGCCCGGGGATTTCGCCGGTCTTGGCGTAGACGGTGACGGAATCCTCCAGGATCGCCACCTGGCAGTCGAGCATGGCGATGTCGATCTTGTCGCCGACACCGGTGACGGAGCGGCGGTAGAGGGCGGCGTTGAGGCCGATCGTGAGATAGAGGCCGGCGGTGATGTCGCCGATCGAGATGCCGACGCGGGCGGCCGGTTGGCCGGGATAGCCGGTCATGCTCATGATGCCGCCCATGCCCTGCACCACCATGTCGTAGGCGGCGCGCTTGGAGATCGGGCCGCTGTCGCCGAAGCCGGACGCCGCGCCGTAGATGAGGTGCGGGAAGCGGGCGTGCAGCGTCTCCCAGCCGTAGCCGAGCTTCTCCATCGTGCCCGGCCGGTAGTTCTCGACGACAACGTCGGCCTTGGCGAGCAGCTGCTCGAAGATCGCCCGGTCTTCCGGCGCCTTCAGGTTGAGCGCGATGCTTTCCTTGTTGCAGTTGATCGAGGAGAAATACAGCGACTTGCCGTTGGCGAACGGCCCGAAGGCGCGGCTGTCGTCACCCGTTCCCGGGATCTCGACCTTGATGACGCGGGCGCCGAGATTGGCGAGCGTCATCGTGCAGAACGGCCCCGCAAGCACGCGCGACAGGTCGACCACCGTCACGCCGGACAGCAGCCCGCCGGCCGGCTCGGAAATATCCGTCATTTTATGATTATCCCCAGTGCACCCCTTGGCGGACACTGAACCGGCAACCGCGCTGGACGTCAATGGCGGCATCTGCGCGCCCGGGGACGGCCGACCGGAACAATGACTGCCCGCGATCGTTGTGCACGCGGTGTCGGAACGAGGGCGGACGGGCGATGCGTGGTGGTGCGGCGGAGGGGGATGCCGATTCCAAAGCTGGGCCGGATGAGGAAACGCCACCCGTCATCGAGGGCAAGGACACCGCCCCGGCATCGGCCGCCGCCGAGCCCTCGCGCGGTCGCCGCGCCCGCTCTCCCGGCGGCATTCCGTTTCTCGGCTGGTGCGACGTGCTGTGGCGCACGGTGGAGGAGACGATCGAGGACCGGCTGATGTCGGTGGCCGCCGGCGTGGCGTTCTTCACCCTGCTTGCCACCTTCCCGGCGATCGGCGCGCTCGTCTCGCTCTACGGCCTGTTCGCCGACACCGCGACGATCTCGCAGCACCTCGCGACGCTGTCGTTCTTCCTGCCGCCGGCCGGCGTCGAGATCATCGGCGAGCAGGCGGCGCGCATCGCCGCGAAGAGCGGCTCGACGCTGGGGCTCACCTTTCTGTTCAGCCTGCTGCTCGCGCTGTGGAGCGCCAACGCCGCCATGAAGGCGATGTTCGAGGCGCTCGGCGTCGTCTACGGCGAGCGTGAGAAGCGCTCGATCGTCGCCTTCAACCTGCAGACGCTGCTGTTCACCATCGGCGCCATCGTGCTGACGGCGCTCGCCGTCGGCGCGCTCGTCGTGCTGCCGCTGGTGCTCGGCCTGCTCGGCGTCGCGGCGACGGCGGAGCGGACGCTGCAGATCGTCCGCTGGCCGGTGCTGCTGGTGGTGCTGCTCGGGGCGCTCAGCCTGATCTACCGCTACGGCCCGAGCCGGCGCGAGGCGCGCTGGCGGTGGATCACGGTCGGCAGCGTCGTCGCCGCGTTCGGCTTCGTCGCCACCTCGGCGGCGTTCTCCTGGTACCTGTCGGCGCTGTCCGGCTTCACCGAGACCTACGGCTCGCTCGCCACCGTCATCGCCTTCCTGATCTGGCTGTGGCTGTCGGTGTTCGTCGTGCTGCTCGGGGGCGAGATCAACGCCGAGGCGGAGCGCCAGACGGTGCGCGACACCACCACCGGCCCGGAGAAGCCGCTCGGCCGCCGCGGCGCCGTCGTCGCCGACACCATCGGCCCGGCGAAGATCGGCCGGTAGCGGCACGCATCCAAGCGGAGTCCGAAGATTTGTGCTTCGCTCCTCTGAGCTCGGCCCTGATTTTCCGGCGGTATCGAAGGGGCTTTTCGCATGATCGCACGAAGATGTCGCACCGCAGTCTGAACTGTCGGTGCAACCCATTGGATTATAACTCGCTTTTACTGGGCACCCGACGCCGGACCTAACCGGAGGGGAGATCTGGACGGCGCCCACGCCCGGCTGCGACCGGATTTACTATCTGAAGTTGCATATGATCAGGAACTAAATTTCTCGTCGTGCGTATAGGCTTCAGGTGCCGACCGCGACGGGCGAAAGCGTTCGCGGGACTTTCTGGCAAAAGCACCTTCGCCGGTCAGCTGACCTCCGAGCACAACAATCACAACAATCGCAGGAGACTGGCATGGCCATTCGCACCGTCGGACCCAATTCCGACTTCCCCACGATCGCCGCCGCGATGCAGGCTTCCGGACCCGGAGACACCATCCAGCTGGAAGCCGGCTACAGCAACGAAACCGCGACGATCGCCTTCAGCGGCATGACCATTACCGGCGGTGCCGGTTCGACGGGCATCGTCCTGAACCTCGCCATGGGCATCGCCACCGTCACCATGACGGGCACGGCGCCGTTCGAGCTGAACGACGCCAGCGACGGCAACGGCATCGTCGGCAACGCCGGCGACAACCGCATCTCCGTCACCGGCGGCGTCGACGCGGTGGACGGCGGCCTCGGCGAAGACCGCCTGATCGTCGACTACCGGGAGGCCACCGGCGCCGTCACCGGCGACAGCACCTCGAACTTCACCGAAGCCGGCGGCGGCGGCCGCATGGTCACCATGACCGAGGGCACCATCGAGCACTACAAGGTCATGACCGGGTCGGGCGCCGACACCATCACCACGGGCGACGGCGACGACATCATCAAGACCGGCAGCGGCGCCTCGACGGTGTCGGCGGGCCAGGGCGCCAACATCATCAACGGCGGTGGCGACGCCGACACGATCACCGCGCTCGACGGCGGCAACATCGTCAAGGCCGGCAACGGCACCAACACCGTCACGACCGGCGCCGGCGCCGACGAGATCTCCGCTGGCACGGGCGCCGACACGATCGTCTCGGGCGGCGGCGACGACCGCATCTTCCTGTTCGGCGGCGCCGACAGCGTCGACACCGGCGGCGGCGACGACCGGCTGATCATCGACTATTCCGCCATGACGACGGACGTCACCGGCGGCATCACGGGCGGCAACGGCAACACCGGCTATGTCGGGCACATTGCGGACCTACTCGCCAGTTCGATCGATTTCGAGGGCAGCGAGAGCTTCTACATCAGCACCGGAAGCGGCGACGACACGCTGACGACGGGCAAGGGCGATGACATGTTGCGCGGCTCGGGCGGGCTCGATGTGTTCGATGCCGGTCAGGGCGACGACCAGGTGTCCGGCGGCGGCGGCGGCGACGAGCTGCGCGGCGGCCGTGGTGCCGACGTCGTGACGGGTGGCGGCGGCGCCGACGTGTTCGTGTTCGCTTCGGTGAAAGAGGCCGACGCGAGCAGCGGCCGCGATCTGATCCGCGACGTCGAGGCCGGCGTCGACCGCATCGACCTCCGCGGCATGGACGCCGACACGGACGCGTCCGGCAACCAGGCCTTCGTGTTTATCGGGGCGGCGAAGTTCACCTCTGAGGCGGGCGAGCTTCGCTATGCGAAGGGCGTCGTCTCGGGGGATGTCGACGGCGACGGCCGGGCCGACTTCGCCATCGAGATCGGCAACGACGCCGACCTCCGAGCGGGCGACTTCCAGCTTTGAGCTGAGTGAGGCCGGGAGCCTGACTTCCGGCCATCAGAACATCGGGCGCCGATCCTCGCTGTGCAGACAGCTTTGATCGGCGTCCGCACGTCGGGCGCCCGCCATCACGCGCCGAACCGCCTGACGCCGGAAGCGCCCGCCGCCTCGATCACACGGCCGTAGACGGTGCGCGTCCAGCCGTTCTCGTGGCCGCGGTTGTTGGCGATGAGGTAACGGCCATCCGCGCCGACCTTGACGATCTTGTGCGCGTCGATGAAGCGGCCGTTCACCTTGCAGAAGACGATATCGCCGACGGCATAGCCTTGCTGTTTCCGGTAGGTGCAGAGCGACGGGTTTTCGAGCAGCGGCAGCATCGAGCTGCCGAAGCACTTCATCGTGCCGGTTCCGGTGGCGGCGAGGTCGTCGATCAGCCGCTGGTGCTTGTTCAATCCATGGTCTCACGGTGGCGCCCACGGCGAACAGGCCGGCGGCGCGCGTCGTTGACCTCGGGCTGGAGAAGCAGGGTGCCGGCGAGGGCCGGCCGGGTGGGCGTTCGCATCGATCTCCATGCAGTCGCCGCGCCGTCGCCTGCTGTCAACGTCGCAGCACCGGCCGCCGCCATTCGGCCGCCTCACGTTGCCCCGACGACACGTCGCACGCCACGGGTCGGCCGCGTCCGGCCGCACGTTCGGCGCAAGCCGAAGGTGAGCGCCGCAGACGGGGCGCCGCTACTCGTCCCGTTCCTGCTCGCTGCCACCGGCGTCCTTGCCGCCGAGCTTCTCGCGCAGCGACAGGATCACCCGGTGGGCCGTCTCGACCTCCGGCACCGTGAGATCGGCGGAGAGCCCCTCGATCCACGGCGCCTGCAGGCGCATGGCGGCATCGAACGTCCGCCGGCCCTTTTCGGTGAGCACGATGAGTTGGGCGCGGCGGTGGTGCGGGTTCGGCCGGAACGCGACGATGTCCTCGGCCACGAGGTCGTGGACGATGCGCTGCACGTTCTGGCGGTTGGCGCCGAGGTTGCGGGCGAGCCAGGCGACCGGCTGCGGATACGCGGCGGCGACGATGGCGCCGAGGATCTGCCAGCGCGCGCTTGTCAGGGCGAGCGGCGCCACCAGCCGGTCGCCGGCGGCGAGCAGGGCGTTGTTGAGGCGGAAGAGGTCGAGGACGAGGGCGGTCACCACCTCGCCGGGCGAGGGTTTCGGTTCGGTCATGCGCCATCAGACGTGATTGACATCATGGTGTCAATCCGGCTAGCTGATGCATCATGTCGTTATGACATCATCATGCCAATTCATCCGGAGTGTCCGATGCCCCTCCTCCGCCCGCTGGATCCCGCCTTCCCGATCGGCCGCCAGATCGCGCTGGACGCCGGCCCGGTGGTGCTCGTCAACGTGTTCACCATGGACGCCGCCGACGAGGACGCGTTCCTGTCGGTCTGGCGGGACGACGCGGCCTGGATGAAGGCCCGGCCCGGCTTCATCTCGACGCAGCTCCACCGCGCCCTCGGCGACAGCCCGACCTACCTCAACTACGCCGTCTGGGACTCGACCGCCGCCTTCCGCGCCGCCTTCGCCGACCCGGCCTTCCAGGCGAAGCTCGCCGCCTACCCCGCCTCCGCCACCGCCGCCCCGCACCTGTTCCAGACGGTCGCGGTGCCCGGCATCTGCGTGGCGTGACAGCGGGAGCCTCCGGCTCGGCATCTTCGCGGCGACGCCGTCAGGAGCCCACTTCGCCGCACAGCCTGCGCATCTTCTCGGCGTCGGCCTCCCCAGCTGGATTGTAGATCATCAGCTTGAGGTCGGGACGGCCGTCGATGGCGAAGGAGGAGAACTCGAAGGTGATCTCGCCGACCCGCGCGTGCCGGATCGTCTTCGCCCCCTCCCCGGTCGTGCGCACGTCGTTGTCCGTCCACATCCGCGCGAAATCGGCGCTCTCGCCGTCGAGCTCGGCGAGGAGGGCCGCCGACCGCTCGGTCTCGCCGGCGCGCGCGGTCTCCGCTCGAAAGGTGGCGACCAGAAAGCGCGCCACGCTCTCCCAGTCGCTCTGTGCCGCGCGCGTCGCCGGATCGAGGAACATCCGCCGCAGGATGTTCCGCTCGCCGGGAGGCAGCGCGTCGTAGTCCGTCAGCGCCAGCGTCGCCGCGCGATTCCAGCCGATGATGTCCCAGGCGGAGGTCGCCACCGTCGCCGGGATCGTCGTCATGGCGTCGAGGAGCCGTTGCAGCCGCGCGGAGATGCCCTCGCGGACGGGCGCATGGGCCTTCGGCGGGCGGCCGATGCCGACGAGGAACAGATGCTCCCGCTCCGCCTCCGTCATCATCAGCGCCTCGGCGAGGCTGTCGAGGACACGCGGCGACGGGGCGCCGCCGCGCCCCTGCTCGAGCCAGGTGTACCAGGTTGTGCTGATGTGGGCGCGCTGCGCGACCTCCTCGCGCCTGAGGCCCGGTGTCCGGCGGCGGCCGCCGAAGCCGAGCGCGGCGGCATCGAGCCGCTGCCGGCGGTCGCGCAGGAACGCACCGAAGCGGTTGCCGTCGTCGAGAGGGTCCAGCCTGTCAGTCATTATACCGGGATAAACTCACGCATTTAATTGGATACAGCGTCGCTCATATCCTCCTTCCGAGCAAGAAGGAGAATGGACATGAAGGTGTTTGTCACAGGCGCGACGGGCTTTGTCGGGGCCGCCGTCGTCGAGGACCTCCTGGCGCACGGACATCAGGTGCTGGGACTGGCCCGGTCAGACGGGAGCGCGCAGAAGCTCGCAAAGGCGGGCGCAGGCGTCCTGCGCGGTGACCTCGAGGCACCGGAAACGCTCCGCGAGGGTGCCGTGACCTCGGACGCGATCGTCCACGCAGGGTTCGTGCATGATTTCTCACGGTTTCCGGCCGCCTGCGCGATCGACCGCGCCGCCATCGAGACGCTCGGCGCGGCGATCGAAGGGACGCGCAAGCCGCTCATCGTCACCGCGGGCGTCGCCTTCCTGAATGCGCAGGGAGCCGCCGCGGTCGAAACCGATGCCGGCTTCCCGCCATCCGACGCCTACCCGCGGGCGTCCGAGGCGGCCGCGAAAGCCCTGTCCGATCGCGGCATCCCGACCAACGTCATGCGGCTGCCGCCGTCCGTGCACGGTCCGGGCGACCACGGCTTCGTCCCCATGCTCATCGAGATCGCGCGGCGGAAGGGTCGTTCGGCCTATATCGGCGAGGGCGGCAATGCCTGGCCGGCCGTGCCCGTGCGGGATGCCGCCCGCGCGTTCCGCCTCGCCATCGAACGCGGCCAGGGCAGCGGCACCTACCACGCCGTGGCCGAACAGGGCGTCCCGTTCCGGACGATCGCCGAGGCGATCGCGGCCGGGCTCGGTGTTGCCTGCGTGTCGCTGTCGGCGGCGGAGGCGCGAGACCACTTCGGCTGGTTCTTCGACTTCGCGTCCATCAACCAGCCGACGTCGAGCGAGCAGACGCGAACCGACCTCGGCTGGAGCCCCACCGGCCCGGATCTTCTGACCGACATCCGGCAAGCCGGCTACTTCGGCGCTGCACCCCGCTGAGCGGGGCGCTCACTCGTAGACGGAGGGCGGCTGGCGTTCTGGTGGCGACAAAGTTGCTGGTCCGGAAGGCTCCCCCAGAAACGTGCCTCATCCGCACGCGTCAGCGGCGAAAAGCCGGACGCGCAGCGCAGCGCCACCGCCCTTCCGGGCGGTGCGCGCTGCCCTGTGTCCCTCTCCCATCTCCCCTCCCCGTTGACGCCGCCCCTCCGCTCCATTATGTGAGTGAACGTTCACGCCAGCACTCGTGCGGGGCGTCGGGAGGGAAGACGGATGCTCGGCCGGCTGATGACGACGCGGCGCTTCGTGCCGCTGTTCTGGTGCCAGTTCTTCAGCGCCTTCAACGACAATTTCGTCAAGAACGCGCTCGTCGTGCTGATCCTGTTCCAGCTCGCGGTGGCAAACGGCCCCCTCCTGGTGACGCTCGCCGGCGGCCTGTTCATGCTGCCGTTCTTCCTGTTGTCGAGCCTCGGCGGCGAGATGGCCGACCGCTTCGACAAGGCGGTGGTGGCGCGGCGGCTGAAGTTCGTCGAGATCCTCGTCGTCGCCGTCGCCGGCGTCGGCTTCGTCATGCACGACGTCTACATCCTGCTCGCAGCCCTCACCGGCATGGGCGTCATGGGGGCGCTGTTCGGGCCGATTAAGTACGGCATCCTGCCCGACCACCTCGCCCGCGACGAGCTCGTCGCCGGCAACGCGCTGGTCGAGACCGCCACCTTCCTCGCCATCCTCGGCGGCACCGTCGGCGGCACCATGGCGATCAAGCACATGGCGCCCGAGCTCGTCGCCGCGGTGACGATCGGCTTCGGCATCATCAGCTGGATCGCCGCGGCCTTCATCCCGCACACCGGCAGCCGCGCCCCGAACCTGAAGATCGACCCGAACATCGCCCGCGGCACCTTCCGCCTGCTGAAGCAGCTCTATGCGCAGCGGCCCATCTTCAAGGCGGCGCTGGTGGTGAGCTGGTTCTGGGCGGTCGGCATCGTCGCGCTGTCGCTGGTGCCGACGATCGTGAAAGAAAACGTCGGCGGCGACGAGAACGTCACGACGCTGTTCATCGCCTGCTTCGTCGTCGGCATCGCCTTCGGCTCGCTGCTCGCGGCCCGACTGTCGCGCGGCCGCATCATTCTCGCGCTCGCGCCGATCGGCTCGTTCCTGATGGGGCTGTTCGGGCTCGACCTCGGGTTCCTGATGATGGGCGACGCGCCGGCTGCGGGCAGCGTCACCTGGGCGACCTTCTTCTCCGATCCGCACGGCCTGCGCGCCGCCTTCGACCTCGTCGGCTTCGCCACCGCCGGCGGCCTCCTGATCGTGCCGGTGTTCGCCTGGATGCAGGCCTCCTCCGGCGAGGACGAGCGTGCCCGCGTCATCGCCGGCAACAACGTGCTGAACTCGGCCTTCATGGTGGCCGCGACGGTGATCGTCGTCGCCCTGCAGGCGGCCGGCCTCGGCGCCGCCACGCTGTTCGCGCTGACCGCTGCCGCCTCGCTCGTCGCCTCGGTGGTGATCGCCAAGCTCCTGCCCGGCAGCTTCGTGCGCGACCTCGTGCTGTTGATCTTCCGCTTCGCCTTCCGCCTCGAGGTGCACGGCGAGGAGCACCTGAGGAACGCCGGCCCGAATGCCGTGGTGGCGGTCAACCACGTGAGCTTCCTCGACGCGCCGCTCGTCATGTCGCTGCTCGATACCGACCCGGTGTTCGCCATCGACAAGACGATCGCCACGCGCTGGTGGGTGAAGCCGTTCCTGAAGCTCGCCCGCACCTACGCCCTCGACCCGACCAAGCCGATGGCGACACGCGCGCTGATCAACCAGGTGAAGGACGGCGAGAGCCTCGTGATCTTCCCGGAAGGCCGCATCACCGTCACCGGATCCTTGATGAAGGTCTACGACGGCGCCGCCCTGATCGCCGACAAGGCTGGAGCGCCGGTGGTGCCGGTGCGCATCGATGGCCTCGAGCGCACGCCGTTCTCCCACCTCGACGCCAAGCAGGCGAACAAGGCCTGGTTCCCGAAGGTGACGGTGACAATCCTCCCCTCCCGCCGGCTCGACGTCGACCAGACGCTGCTCGGTCGCCGCCGGCGGCATGCCGCCGGCGCGGCGCTGACCGACGAGATGTCGGACGCGATCTTCCGCACCACGCCGATCGACCGCACGCTGCCGGAGGCGGTCGCCGCCGCGGCGGTGAAGTTCGGGCCCAGTCGCATCGCCGTGCAGGACCCGCTCGGCGCCGAGCTCTCCTATTCGAAGCTGCTGCTCGCCACCGCGGTACTTGCGCAGAAGTTCGCCGCCGAGACCGTGCCCGGCGAGAAGGTCGGCGTGCTCCTGCCGAACTCGGCCGGCGTCGCGGTGGTGCTCTTGGCGCTCCTGCGCATCGGCCGCGTGCCGGCGATGCTGAACTTCACCGCCGGTCCGGCGAACCTGATCGCCGCCTGCAAGGCGGCCGAGATCCGCACCGTCTACTGCGCCCGCTCGTTCGTCGAGAAGGCGCGGCTCGAGAAGGAGATCACGGCACTCGGCGCCGCCGTGCGCGTCGTCATGCTGGAGGACCTGCGCGCCGGCATCGGTACGATGGACAAGCTGCGCGGCTTCCTCAGTGCCCGCCGCATCCCGCGCGGCGATCCCGACGGCCCGGCGGTGGTGCTGTTCACCTCAGGCTCCGAGGGCACGCCGAAGGGCGTCGTGCTCTCCCACCGCAACATTCTCGCCAACTGCGCGCAGGTCGCCGCCCGCATCGATTTCGGCCCCGCCGACATCATCTTCAACGTGCTGCCGGTGTTCCACTCGTTTGGGCTGACCGGCGGGCTGATGCTGCCGCTCGTCTCCGGCGTGAAGACCTACCTCTATCCCTCGCCGCTGCACTACCGGATCATCCCGGAGCTCGTCTACGCGACGAACGCCACCGCGCTGTTCGGCACCGACACCTTCCTCGCCGGGTACGCCCGCTCGGCCAACCCCTACGACTTCCGCTCGCTGCGCTTCGTCGTCGCCGGCGCCGAGCCGGTAAAGGCAGAGACGCGCAAGGTGTGGTCGGAGCGCTTCGGGCTGCGCATCCTGGAGGGCTACGGCATCACCGAGGCGTCGCCCGTGGTGGCGGTGAACACGCCGATGTTCAACAAGGCCGGCACCGTCGGCCGGCTGCTGCCGGCGCTCGAGCATCGCCTCGACGCGGTCGACGGCGTCGATACCGGCGGCCGGCTGATGCTGCGCGGGCCGAACGTCATGCTCGGCTACCTGCGTGTCGAGGCGCCGGGCGTGCTGGAAGTGCCGCCGGAGGGCTGGCACGACACCGGTGACATCGTGGCGATCGACCCCGAAGGCTTCGTCGCCATCAAGGGCCGGCTGAAGCGCTTCGCCAAGGTGGCCGGCGAGATGGTGTCGCTGTCGGCGGTGGAAAGCTTCGTGCAGGCCGCCTTCCCCGAGCACCCGCACGCCACCGTGGCGCTGCCCGACCCGCGCAAGGGCGAGCGCGTCGTGCTGGTGACGACGCAGCCGGGGCTCACGCGGGCCGCGGTGATGGAGGCCGGCCGTGCCGCCCACGCGGCGGAACTGATGTTCCCGGCCGAGGTGATCGTCGTCGAGCACCTGCCGCTGCTCGGCTCCGGCAAGACCGACTACGTGTCGATCGCCCGGCTCGCCGCCGGGCGGCAGGCGCAGGCGTCCGCGGCCGCGGGGGCGGCGGCGGGCGCGGACGCGAGGGCGGCCGAATGACGCCGAACTACTACCTGCCGCCGAAGCGCGGCCGCGACGGGCGGCCGACGCGCGACCGCATCTCGACCGCCGCCCTGCAGCTGTTCGCCGAGAAGGGCTTCGACGGCACCTCGGTGCGCGACATCGCACGCGCCGCCGGCATCGCCGAAGGCGCGCTCTACCGCCACTTCCCGTCGAAGGAGGCGCTCGCCCGCAGCCTGTTCCTCGACGGCTACGCACGGCTTGCCGCCGACGTCGCCGACCTCTGCGCCGCGGTGCCGGGCTTCCCCGGCCGGGTCGCCGCGCTGGTCGGTCACTTCTGCCGGCTGTTCGACGAGGAGCCGACGCTGTTCGGCTTCCTGCTGCTCAACCAGCACGACCACCTGCGCTTCGTCGACCGCAACGACGACGCGGCCAACGTCGTGGCGGCGCTCGAGCGGGTGTTTACCGAGGCGGTCGCCTCCGGCGAGATCCCGAACCAGGACCCGGCGCTCGCCACCGCGCTGGCGCTCGGCACCGTCGTGCAACCGGCCGTCTTCCACCTCTACGGCCGGCTCCACGGTCGGCTCGCCGATCACGCGGAAGCGATCACGGCGGCGGTGATCCGGGTTGTGGGTTCGGCAACGACAGGTGGTAACGTGCGGGTGCCGCAACAGGCGGCGAGACGCACGGTGACCGCCACATGACGACCGACACGACGACCGGGACGACCCACGACGTGCCCACCCACGCCCGCTTCGGCCTCGCCGGCCGCATCGCCCTCGTCACCGGCGCGTCCGGCGGGCTCGGCCAGCACTTCGCCGAGGTGCTGGCGGAGGCCGGCGCCGCCGTCGCCGTCTCGGCGCGCCGCACCGAGCTCTGCGAGGACGTCGCCGCCGGCATCGTGGCGCGCGGTGGGCGCGCCGTCGCGGTGCGGCTCGACGTCACCGACGCCGCCTCCGTCGCCGCGGCGTTCGCGGAAGTCGAGGCCGCGCTCGGGCCGGTCGGCGTGCTCGTCAACAACTCCGGCATCGCCGCGTCCGTGCGCTCGACCGAGCTGTCGGAGGCCGACTTCGACGCCGTGATGGACACCAACCTGAAGGGCGCCTGGCTCGTCTCGGCGGAGGCCGCGCGGCGGGCGAAGGCGGCCGGCACGGCGCTGTCGATCGTCAACGTCGCGTCGATCCTCGGCCTGCGCGTCACCGGCCACGTCTCGGCCTACGCCGCCTCGAAGGCGGGGCTGATCCAGCTGACCAAGGCGATGGCGCTCGAACTCGCCCGCGACGACGTGCGCGTCAACGCGCTGGCGCCGGGCTACATCGAGACCGACATCAACAGCACGTTCTTTGCGAGCGAGGCCGGCCAGGCGATGGTCCGCCGCATCCCGCAGCGCCGCCTCGGCACGCCGTCCGACCTCGACGGGGCGCTCTTGCTCCTCGCCAGCGACGCCTCGCGCTACATGACCGGCGCCGTCATCGCCATCGACGGCGGACATCTCGTCTCGCCGCTGTAGGGGGCGGCGGAGAACGGCGGCCTGCGCCCGGATGACCTCGGCGGCGCCGGCCACCGTCCGAGGGTCGCCTCGCCACGCAGGCTGATGACCAGCGGTTGGTTGCGGTCGCTCCGCCGCGGGCCATGATGGCGGCGTTCGGGTGGGGGACTTGCCGTGACGGATGCCGTGACCGTGCTCGTGGTGGGAGCGGGCCCGACCGGGCTGCTGCTTTCGGCGGAACTGCACCGCCGGGGCGTGCGGTGCCTGCTCGTCGACGAGCATGACGGGCCGCTCGATTGGGACCGCGCGACGGTCGTGCATCCGCGCTCGCTCGAGATCTTCGACACGCTCGGCATCGTCGAGCCGCTGCTCGCGCTGGGCGTCAAGCAGCGCCGGGCCCGGCTCCACTCGGACGGCAGCGTGCTCGGCGAGATCGACCTGTCGCTGTGCGGCAGCCGCTACCCGTTCAACATCGGCATCTCGGAAGAGGTGACGGAGGCCATCCTGACCGACTACCTGACCCGGCAGGGCGGCAGCGTCACCCGCTCGACCCGGCTAGTCGCTCTGGACGAGCGAGAGGACGGCGTGCTGGCGACGCTCGACCGGGCCGGCGAGCCGGCACAGGTGCTCGCCCAGTGGGTGGTCGGGTGCGACGGCATCCGCAGCACGGTGCGGACGCTCGCGGGCATCGAGCGCGACGGCCACGAGATCGCCGAGCCCTGGGCGGTGTTCGACGCCACCATCGAAGGCTGGCAGCAGCCCTACGAGGCGAACTACGCCTATCTCGACGACACCCCGGTCATCCTGACGGCGCTGCCAGGCGAGCGCTGGCGCGTCTATCTCCGGCCAAGCTCCGAGGACTCGGACTTGGTGAGCGACGCCTTGCGCACGCTCGCGCGCTACCTGCCCGACGTCCAATTCCGGGACGTCGCCAACCCGACGCGTTTCCACTGCCACACGACGATCGCGAGGAAATTCCGCGCGGGGCGCCTGCTGCTCGCCGGGGATGCGGCCCACACCTGCAGCCCGGCGCAGGGCCACGGCATGAACAGCGGGCTGCAGGATGCCTTCAACCTCGCCTGGAAACTGGCGCTCGTCTGCCAGGGGGCGTGCTCCGACGCCTTGCTCGACAGCTACGAGGCGGAGCGGCGCCCGGTGGCCGAGATGGTAACGGCCGAGGGCGACCAGGCCGAGAGCATGCAGGCGGTGAAGGACCCGCGCGAGCGCCGCGCCCGCGACGCGGCCATCCGCGCGGTGTTCGCCGACCCCGCCTCGCGCCACCACGAGGCGGTCGCCGAGGCGGAGCTCGACATCGACTATGGCGGCTCGCCGATCGTGCTGGGCGACCGTCACGCCGCGCTCGCCCCCGGCCAGCGGCTGCCCGACTTGGTCGCGGTCCGCCCCGCCGGCGGCGGCCCCGGCCGTCTGCACGATCTCGCCAGTCGGCCCGGCCATACGGCGATCCTGATCGGCGGGCCGGCGGCGACGGCGGACGAGCTCGCGCAGGCGCATCGAATGTTGCGATCCCCGGCCGATCTCGCCGTGATCGAGGAGAGCTTCGCGCTCACTGCCCTGCCCGGCGATGGCGACGGGCACGGGCGCCTCGACCCGTCCGCGGCGGCGGGGCTGGGCGTCGAGGCGATCACGCTCATCGTCGTCCGGCCCGACGGCCACGTCGGCCTGCGCGCCGACACAAACCATGCCGAGGCTTTGGCCGCCTACGCCGCCCGGCTCGGCGTGCGACCGGCCTGACGCCGCGGCCGCCGTCGATCGTGGCGACAGAGCGTCCGACGCGATAGGCTGGCGCCTCCCTTCGCCGCGCGAGGCCGCGATGCCGACAACCCTGCCCCCCACAGCCGCACCGGCGCCGTCCGCCACCGCCCCGTTCGCCCTCACCGGGCTCGACCACGTCGTCTTCCGCGTCGTCGACCTCGACCGCATGCTCGGCTTCTACTGCGGGGTGCTCGGCTGCGCGGTGGAGCGCGAACAGCCGGAGCTCGGGCTCGTGCAGTTGCGCGCCGGCGCGTCGCTGATCGACCTCGTCACCGTCGACGGCACGCTCGGCCGCCGCGGCGGCCCGGCGCCCGGCCCGGACGGCCACAATGTCGAACACGTCTGCCTCGGCGTGCGGCCGTTCGACGAGGCAGCGCTCGCCGCCCACCTCGCAAGTCACGGGGTGGCGATCGTCGAATCCGGCCCCCGCTACGGCGCCGACGGCGAGGGCCCGTCGCTCTACGTCCGCGACCCGGAGGGCAACGTCATCGAGCTCAAGGGGCCGCCGGGTTGAGTACGTCCCCGCGACCTCAATCGGATGCCGCGGCGAGCTCCTGCGCGGAGACAGGCCGCGCCTGATCGACCTGCGCGCGAAGGCCCGCGTCGTGCGTCGCGTCCCAGAGGTCGACGTTGGTCTGCGCGTCGATCCAGAGCCGGGGCGTGGTTCCGAACACGGCCGACAGCAGCACCGCCGTCTCCGCCGTCACGCCGCGCCGGCCGTTGACGAGCTCGTTGACGCGCCGCCGCGACACGCCCATCCGATCGGCGAGATCGGCCTGCGTCATCTTCAGCGGTTCCATGAACAACCCCGCCAGCATCTCGCCCGGCGTGCTCGGGCGGCGGCTTCGGGGCGTCAGCGCTTTCGCATCCACGGACGTCGATCCTTCACGGTCGGTAGCTGTGATCGTCGAGATAGACGTTCGAGGCGGTGCCGTTCTGCTCGTCCCACTCGAAGACGATACGCCACTGCCGGATGACGCGGAGGCACGACCTTCCGGCCAGTCGTCCCGAAAGCTCCTCGTAGCGATTGCCGGGCGGGACCCTCAGGTCGCGGACGGTGCTGGCGGCCATGAGCAGGTCCAGCTTCAACAGGATCGCTCGCCTCAGGCCGGCGGGGAGCCCTTTCGGCGCCACGCCGGTATCGAAGAACTGCCGCAGCGCCTTGTCGGAGAAGCTGACGATCAAGTCCGCACCCTGCCTTGAGGAGGACCCGCCGACCCTCTGCAGACGAAGCGCAGCGACGGTAGAATGTAACTGACCTCGTTACATTCTTCAAGGTCGATTGACGCCTGCTCGGCGCCCGCTCACCCGATCTCCCGCGCCCGCGCCCGCAGCTCGTATTTCTGGATCTTGCCCGTCGAAGTCTTCGGCAGCGCGCCGAACACCACCGTCCGCGGGCACTTGAAGTGGGCGAGGCGGTCGCGGCAGAAGGCGACGATCGAGGCCTCGTCCACCTCCGCCCCCGGCTTCGGCGTGACGAAGGCGCACGGCGTCTCGCCCCAGAGCGCGTCCGGGCGGGCCACCACCGCCGCCTCCATCACCGCCGGATGGCGGTAGAGCACCTCCTCCACTTCGAGCGAGGAGACGTTCTCGCCGCCGGTGATGATGATGTCCTTGGCGCGGTCCTTGATCTCGGCGTAGCCGTCCGGATGCACCACCGCGAGGTCGCCGGTGTGCAGCCAGCCGTCGCGGAGCGCCGCCTCCGTCGCGGCCGGATTGCGGTGGTAGCCCTTCATCACCGTGTTGCCGCGCACCGCGAGCTCGCCGAGCGTCGCCCCGTCCGCCGGCACCGGCTGGCCGGTCTCCGGCGACAGCACGGTGGAGGCCGACAGCGTCGGCACACGCACGCCCTGGCGCGCCATCCGCACCGCGCGCGCGTCGAGGTCGAGGCCGGCCCAGTCGTCCTGCGGCGCGCACATGGTGGCCGGGCCGTAGCACTCGGTCATGCCGTAGAGGTGGTTGAGGCGGAAGCCGAGCCGCTCCATGCCGGCGATCACGGCGCTCGGCGGCGCCGCGCCGCCGGTGGCGATTTCGACCGGGCCGTGCGTGAACGGCACGCGTACCGAGGCCGGCGCGTGCAGCAGCATCGTCAGCACCACCGGCGCGCCGCAGAGGTGCGTCACCCCCTCCTCGGCGATCAGCCGGAACACCGCGGCGGGATCGAACGCCGGCAGGCAGACGTGGCGGGCGCCGACCGCCGTCACCGCCCACGGGTAGCACCAGCCGTTGCAGTGGAACATCGGCAGCGTCCAGAGATAGACGCTCTCCGGCTTCAGCCCGAACGTCACGACGTTGCCGAGGGCGTTCAGATAGGCGCCGCGGTGGTGGTAGACGACGCCCTTCGGGTCGCCGGTGGTGCCCGAGGTGTAGTTGAGCGAGATCGAATCCCACTCGTCCGCCGGGCCCTCCCAGGCGAGCGGGTCCGCCTGGCCGATGAAGTCCTCGTAGTCCGCCGCGCCGAGGCGCGCGCGCAGGGCGGCGTCGCCGCCGATCAGCACCACCGGCGGCGGCTCCGCCATGCCGGCGAGCGCCTTCTCGGCGGTGGCGGCGAGGCTCGCCTCGACGATCAAGAGCCGCGCCTCGGCGTGGCCGAGGATGAAGCCGATCGCCGCCGCGTCGAGGCGGGTGTTGAGGGCGTTGAGCACACAGCCCGCGAGCGGCACGCCGTAGTGCGCCTCCAGCATCTCCGGCACGTTCGGCGCGAGCACCGACACCGTCTCGCCGGCGGCGATGCCGCGCGCCCGGATGGCGCCGGCGAGGCGCGCCGCCCGGTCGCGGAAGTCGGCGTAGGCAATGCGGCGGTCGCCGCAGACGATCGCCGTGCGCCGCGGGTAGACGTCCGCCGACCGGGCGAGGAAGTCGAGCGGCGTCAGCGCCGAGAAATTCGCCCGCCGCGGCGCCATGAAGTCGGCGCCGCCGGCCCGCGCCGCCTCGTCGTCCGTCTCTCCCCGCATCGACCGCATCCTCTCCGCCCGCGGCGGGGGTCCCTTGACGGGACGGTTCCTGACGGCTCGACTGTTCGGCAATCGCGGGGAAGCGTCAAGCGGAGCGCCGGCATGGGCGAGGCGAAGAACGGCGCCCGGCGGAGCGCGGAGACAGCCGGCGGCACGGCCGCGGCCACGCCTGCCGCCGCGCCCGACTTCGACCCCGCCCGCCTCGCCGGCTTCCTGCGCGGCCAGATCGACGGTGCGGACGGCGCGATGACCGTCTCCCGCATCGCCGGCGGCCAGTCGAACCCAACCTATTTCGTCGATTTCCCCGCCCGCCGGCTGGTGCTGCGCAAGCGGCCGCCGGGCGACCTTTTGCCCTCCGCCCACGCCGTCGACCGCGAGTACCGCGTGCTCGCCGCGCTGGCGGAGACCGCCGTGCCGGTGCCCCGGCCGCTGCTCTTCCATGGCGACGACGACGTCGTCGGCACCGCGTTCTACGTGATGGAGCGGGTCGACGGCCGCGTCTTCCACGATGCGGCGCTACCCGGCATCTCGGCGGAGGACCGCGCCGCAATCTACGCCTCAGCCGCCGACACGCTGGCCGCCCTGCACGCCGTCGACCCCGCCGCCGTCGGGCTGTCCGACTTCGGCCGCCCCGCCGGCTACTGGGGCCGGCAGATCGCCCGCTGGTCGAAGCAGTGGCAGCTGTCGAAGGGCGGCGAGGAGTTGCCCGACCTCGACTTCCTGTCGGTCTGGCTCGCCACCCATGCTCCAACCGACTCGCCCCGCCCGGCGATCGCCCACGGCGACTACCGGCTCGGCAACCTGATGATCCACCCGAGCGAGCCGCGCGTCGTCGCCATCCTCGACTGGGAGCTCGCGACGCTGGGCGAGCCGCTGGCCGACCTCGCCCACATGGCCGCCTTCACCTGGCGGATGCGGCCGCAGGAGTACGGCGGCGTCGCCGGGCTGGAAGGCGCCCTCCCCGGCCTGCCCGACGAAGCCGGCTTCCTCGCCCACTACGCCGCCGCCGCTCCCGAGACGGGGCCGATCGAGCCGTTCCACCTCGCCTTCGCGCTCTTCCGCGCGGCGGTGATCTTCGCCGGCATCGCCGCCCGCGCCCGCCAGGGCAACGCTGCCGCCGACGACGCCGAAAAGGTCGGCCGCCTCGCTGCCCCGCTGGCGGCGCGCGCCGCCGCCATCGCCCGTAAGGGTCTCTGAGAGACCTCGGGCTCTGAAAGGACGTTCAATGGACTTCGCCTACTCCCCCAAGGTCGAGGCGCTCTGCGAACAGCTGTGGGCGTTCATGGACGCGCATGTTCTCCCCGCCGACGCCGAGTGGCACGCGACCGCCAAGGCCGGCCGCTACCCGATCGAGCTTGTCGACCGGCTGAAGCGGCTCGCGCGGGCGGAAGGGCTGTGGAACCTGTTCCTGCCGGCGCTGCGGGACGACGAGCCCGGTACGCGGCTTTCGAACCTCGAATACGCGCCGCTCGCCGAGATCATGGGCCGCGTGCCGTGGTCGGCCGAGGTGTTCAACTGCAACGCCCCTGACACCGGCAACATGGAGGTGCTGCACCTGTTCGCCACCCCCGAACAGCGCGCCCGTTTTCTCGTGCCGCTGCTCGCAGGCGAGATCCGTTCGTTCGTGGCGATCACCGAGCCCGGGGTCGCCTCCTCCGACCCGACCAACCTCAGGACCACCCTCCGCCGCGACGGCGACCATTACGTCGTCGACGGCCGCAAGTGGTTCTCCACCGGCGCGCTGCACCCGAACGCCCGCGTGGCGATCGTCATGGGGCTCTCCGACGAGCGCCCCGACACGCCGAAGCACGCCCGCATGAGCTTCATCCTGGTGCCGCTCGACACCCCCGGCGTCGAGATCGTCCGCAACCTGCCGATCATGGGCCACCATTCGCCCGAGGGGCACTGCGAGGTGGTGTTCCGCGGCGTGCGCGTGCCGGCGGAGAACATCCTGGGCGCGCCCGGCGAGGGCTTCGCCATCGCCCAGGCGCGGCTCGGGCCCGGGCGCATCCACCACTGCATGCGCACGATCGGCCAGTGCGAGTTGGCGCTCGAGCTGATGCGCTGGCGGCTCGCCGACCGCACCGCCTTCGGCCGCAAGCTCTCGGAGTTTGCCAACAACCAGGACGCCGTCGCCGAATCGCGGCTGGAGATCGACCAGGCGCGCCTGCTCTGCCTGCAGGCGGCGTGGAAGATGGACCGCGAGGGCAACAAGGCGGCGCGCGTCGACGTCTCGGCGATCAAGATCGTCGCCGCCCGCCTGCAGACCCGCGTCGTCGACCGCGCCATCCAGGTGTTCGGCGCGATGGGCCTGACCGACGACACGCCGCTCGCCTACCTGTGGACCTGGGGCCGGGCGCTGCGCTTCATCGACGGCCCCGACGAGGTGCACCTGCGGGTGGTGTCGCGGGCCGAGATGGGCAAGCCGCTGGAGGCGGGACGGTCGACGGCGCTGATGCGGGGGTGAGGGGCGGAAGCGGGTGGGTCTGATCCACCCTCCAACGTGACCCCGGACAAGCGAAGCAATCTCTAGGTCGTCACCCCGGCCAAGGGAGGCGCAGCCGACCGCCGAGCCGGCAACTGTGTCGTCGTGGCGGTCAGGCCTGGAAGACGGTGTCATTGCGGATGATGGCGTTTGCGGTGACGAGAAGCTTCCTGGC